>ERZ1106922.85-NODE-85-length-53254-cov-11.765860_pt1 | contig 53254 bp, 44 predicted proteins | sample MGYA00403656_ERZ1106922 | MGnify/ENA primary metagenome ERZ1106922 (study PRJEB35170, sample SAMEA104062453) | human gut metagenome | biome: human gut; feature: human-associated habitat; material: faeces | place: Denmark | collected 2012-10-12 ... | reverse complement strand
TTCTCTATCATTATCCCATCAATCATGACAAACTGAAAATCGGAAAGTTCTGTTCGATCGCATGTGGCACAAAGTTTCTGTTTAACAGTGCAAACCACACATTGCGCTCGCTTTCCACATATCCTTTCCCAATTTTCTATGATGAGTGGGAACACGGAATTTGGGCGGACAAGGCTTGGGATAATAAGGGCGACATTGTAGTCGGCAACGATGTCTGGATCGGGTTTGAAGCTGTTATTCTTGCAGGCGTTAAGATTGGTGATGGTGCAATCATAGGTGCACGAGCGGTTGTGACAAAGGATGTTCCGCCTTATACCATTGTAGGAGGTGTCCCCGCAAAAACTATAAGAAAGCGTTTTTCTGATGAGGATATTGCAACTCTTATGGCATTAAAGTGGTGGGATCTTTCGCCGGCTCAGATATTGGAACGTATTAAATACATACAGTCCGGCAATCTTATTGCCTTAAAAAATATGCGATAAGAAGGCAACTGAAAACTTAAACATAACAAACGACGCTCGGAAAGATTATCTTTTCGGGCGTTTTATATTAGAAGGCTTGACAATGCGACACTTGTGTCGTATAATAAAAACGACACAAGTGTCGCAAAATAATTGGAGAGAAAATAGATATGAGCCAAAAAGGGGAGCTGACAAGACGAAACATAATGCTCATGTACGGTAAGGAAGCAAGCAACCGAAAACAAGAGATAGACCGCCAGCACTACACTATTCCGAACCAAAGACCAAAAGATAAGCATTGTGGGAAAATCTAAACTTTTGGATTTTCCTACAATGCCAACTACGGCGGAATCCCTCCCACTCCTTATATCTTTCTGTATACATTGAATTTGTATTTAGTAAAATGCAGACAACACCACGGATCGGCTTTTGGTTGGACAATTCCAACCAAACACCACAGCAGACAGCAGAAAACATTCTGAACGCTAGGAAGCCGGTATGATTGTTACATATAAGGGGAAGAAAAATTTCTTTTAGGTACTTGCTTTCCTAAAACTGATGTGATACAATGATTTAATCCAGAAAAGGAGTAAAAAATATGCGGCAAGGTATTCTTAAATAAAACTATAATCAAATAGTGGGAACAAAGGATTATGATAGCTCCTTTTGTAGGGGCTTAGTTTTTTGTACCCAATTTAAGAATACTTTTGCCTTATCAATTTTGACATATCCCCAAAAACAGCAATCACAAACAGGTGTATGCTGTATATGTGTATGTCCGCAACTTATAATCCCCAGTGGTAAAAGTATTTTACTGCTGGGGATTTTTATGCCCTTTGGGGCTGTAAAGGGAGGACAATCACATGAAAATAATCAATATTGGAATTCTTGCCCATGTAGACGCTGGAAAGACGACCTTGACGGAGAGCCTGCTATATGCCAGCGGAGCCATTTCAGAACCGGGGAGCGTCGAAAAAGGGACAACGAGGACGGACACCATGTTTTTGGAGCGGCAGCGTGGGATTACCATTCAAGCGGCAGTCACTTCCTTCCAGTGGCACAGTTGTAAAGTTAACATTGTGGATACGCCCGGCCACATGGATTTTTTGGCGGAGGTGTACCGCTCTTTGGCTGTTTTAGATGGGGCCATCTTGGTGATCTCCGCTAAAGATGGCGTGCAGGCCCAGACCCGTATTCTGTTCCATGCCCTGCGGAAAATGAACATTCCCACCGTTATCTTTATCAACAAGATCGACCAGGTTGACATTGATTTGGAGGGCGTATATCAGTCTGTTCGGGATAAGCTCTCCGCCGATATTATCATCAAGCAGACGGTGTCGCTGTCCCCGGAAATAGTCCTGGAGGAAAATACCGACATAGAAGCATGGGATGCGGTCATCGAAAATAACGATGAATTATTGGAAAAGTATATCGCAGGAGAACCAATCAGCCGGGAAAAACTTGCGCGGGAGGAACAGCAGCGGGTTCAAGACGCCTCCCTGTTCCCAGTCTATCATGGCAGCGCCAAAAACGGCCTTGGCATTCAACGGTTGATGGATGCGGTGACAGGACTGTTCCAACCGATTGGGGAACAGGGGAGCGCCACCCTATGCGGCAGCGTTTTCAAGGTTGAGTACACCGATTGCGGCCAGAGGCTTGTCTATCTGCGGCTATACAGCGGAACGCTGCGTCTGCGGGATACGGTGGCCCTGGCCGGGAGAGAAAAGCTGAAAATCACAGAGATGCGTATTCCATCCAAAGGGGAGATTGTTCGGACAGATACCGCCCATAAGGGCGAAATTGTCATCCTTCCCAGCGACAGTTTGAGATTAAACGATATATTGGGGGACAAAACCCAACTTCCTCGTGAAATGTGGAGTGATGCCCCCCTCCCCATGCTGCGGACGACGATTGCGCCGAAAACGGCAGCGCAAAGAGAACGGCTGCTGGACGCTCTTACGCAACTTGCGGATACTGACCCGCTTTTGCGCTGCGAAGTGGATTCCATCACCCATGAGATCATTCTTTCTTTTTTGGGTCGGATGCAGTTGGAGGTTGTTTCCGCTTTGCTGACGGAAAAATACAAGATTGAAACAGCAGTGAAGGAACCCACCGTCATTTATATGGAGCGGCCGCTCAAAGCAGCCAGCCACACCATCCATATCGAGGTGCCGCCCAACCCGTTTTGGGCATCCATAGGACTGTCTGTTACACCACTCTCGCTTGGCTCCGGTGTACAATACGAGAGCCGGGTTTCGCTGGGATACTTGAACCAGAGTTTTCAAAACGCTGTCAGGGATGGTATCCGTTACGGGCTGGAGCAGGGCTTGTTCGGCTGGAACGTAACGGACTGTAAGATTTGCTTTGAATACGGGCTTTATTACAGTCCGGTCAGCACGCCGGCGGACTTCCGCTCATTGGCCCCGATTGTATTGGAACAGGCATTGAAGGAATCGGGGACGCAGCTGCTGGAACCTTATCTCTCCTTCACCCTCTATGCACCCCAGGAATACCTTTCCAGGGCTTATCATGATGCGCCGAAATACTGTGCCACCATTGAAACGGCCCAGGTAAAAAAGGATGAAGTTGTCTTTACTGGCGAGATTCCCGTCCGCTGCATACAGGCATACCGTACTGATCTGGCCTTTTACACCAACGGGCGGAGCGTATGCCTGACGGAACTGAAAGGGTATCAGGCCACTGTCGGCGAGCCGGTCATCCAGCCCCGCCGTCCAAACAGCCGCCTGGACAAGGTGCGCCATATGTTCAGTAAGATCACTTGATACACCACAGCGAGGAAGGTTATTGCATTTCCCTGTCTTTCGTGGTAAAATGTAGTTGTAAACCACCAGAGAAACCAATCTAATTTTACCGTTGATAGCCATTTCCTTGATAGCCAAATGATAGCAAAAGTTCGGCAAGCCCATAGGATAAGGATAATAGGTATCAGGAAAAATCAAATGATATCAAATCTCCCAAACAAAAGCGTTTAGAATTAAGTTTCATTTTGCGAATACGAATGTGATAATGCAAATGTTAAGTGCGATGTCGCCCACATTAAATTTTGAAGGTGGACAAATTTCTTCCGTTCCCGTAATTATTGATAACAATAAAAAGGGACAAGTATGTAATATCGCAGATAAAAATATAGAACTCTCCAAAAACGATTGGGACTCGTTTGAAACGTCGTGGGATTTCAAAAAGCATCCTTTGGTATGAGGTGACTATGATACAATTAGTGTTGAAGAGCAAAAAAAAGTTGCATTATGCGGAAGCGACAATGGACGGGAATGAGATTGTCGTCAAGAAAGGTGCTAAGATCAATCCTGTAAACACCTTTCCGCAAATGTCGCAAGAACTCGTTGCATTGCGTGGCGATAGTTCGGTCGTTTCAGAAGACGGCATTCTTCTAAAAGATATGACGTTTTATAGTCCAAGCACGGCGGCGCAATTTGTAACGGGAAGAAGTGTCAATGGCTACATAGCATGGCGACCAAACGATGAAATGAGTTTGAAAGCATATCTTGAGAGAAAGTAGAAATAGGATATTAAAATATGGCAGACGTTGTTTTATTAACTAATAGCCAAATAACGCAAATTAGTCATTTGTTTGGAGATCAAGTGATGACGGGTAGTGAAATTACCCGTGTTTTTGAACGACTTGGGATAATTGATAACAGCGGACAATCAACTAAATGGAGAAGGCTTGAATATGCGTTTACCGAAAGGCAAAACAAAGATAGATCAGGTAATGCGATATTGGGATTTATTAAAGAAGTTCTGTCTCCCGTAAACTTCGTTCAAGAAAAAGAAAGGTTCATTGAGATTTGCAGTGAACTCAACGGAATTCTTGCTTTTAGCGGCATTAGTTATAGAGATGACGGAAACTTTATTAAAACCAGTGTCGCACAAACAATAACAGATGCTCAAAAAAGAGTACAGCATATTGTACCTATCTTAAAACAACGTGGAGTGCATGGTCGTGTTTTACAATACTGCAATGAAGAGCTGCTACAGGAAAACTATTTTCATGCTGTTTTAGAAGCAACAAAAAGTTTGTCAGATTATATTAGAACTGTAACTAATCTAAAAACAGATGGAAGTGAGTTGTTTGATACGGCTTTATCAACAACAAATCCATATATGGTAATGAATAATCTACAAACGAAATCAGAAAAGAATCAACAAATCGGTTTATGTAGTATGTTAAAAGGAATCAATAGCATGGTGCGAAATGTAACTGCTCACGAACCTAAAATCAAATGGATTATAGAAGAGTCGGATGCGATAGATATTCTTATGGTAATATCATATCTACATAAGCAATTAGATAGTTGTCAAATAACTAAAATGGAACAATAAGGAGTAAGGCAATGGCACGATTAATCGCAGACAAGTATAAAGAATGGGAAGCGGAGTGCAACGAGAGATTCAATACGCTTAAAGCAAACGAAGAAGAACTCAACCGTATCTTTATTGAGATATACGGTTTGCAGGACGAGCTTACGCCCGAAGTGGAAGATAAAGACGTTACGGTACGAAAAGCAGACCTTACAAGGGAAATCAAGTCGCTCATTTCCTATGCCGTAGGTTGCATGTTCGGCAGATACAGCCTTGACGTAGAGGGGCTTGCCTATGCAGGCGGAGAGTGGGATAGCAGTAAGTATTCAACGTATATTCCCGATACCGACAATATTATTCCTATCTGCGACGACGAGTATTTCTCCGACGATATTGTCGGCAGGTTCGTAAAGTTTGTGGAAGTGGTTTACGGCAAAGATACGCTGGAAGAAAACCTGAAATTCATTGCCAATGCGCTCGGCGGCAAAAGGCATAACAGCAAGAAACCAGCTTATCGAGATGGCAACGGCTTCCCTGTCCGACCTGATGAAAGAACACCCGGAACACCGGGCGGAAGCGAAGCAGGATTTACAGCTTTTGAACGCCCAAAAGATGGGGGAACATGAAGCGGAGATTGAAAAAATCAAAAATGTGTTCCTGGCTATCCTGCGGGACATTAAGAAAGACATTGACAACGGGGAACAGCCGGGAGAAGCTGTGACCGCCGCTATGTTCCAAGCCATGCGGGACGCACTGGCGGAACAGAAACAAAAACCGCTTTCCATTGACGATGTAACGGCGATGATAGCTGGACAGATCGGACAGCTTGCACCGATGGATGAAGAAACTGCCGACCTGTTCAAGCAGTTGGCAAAAAAGATGATGAAAGGAATAGAATAATAGCCTGTTATTCGAGATAATAATATGCCATTAGTAAAGCATGACTACCCTGTTTTAGAGTACGATACCGCATCAAAAGCTGTTTTTCAGCCGGGAAATGGGAAAAAATGTTTTCCTGCAAAAGCAGTGTTTGCTTTTTTAGGAGACGAGGTTGAAAATTATGCACATACCCATGATGGAATACAGATAGATGAATTTGAAAGTGCAACAAGACGATATCCTATTTATGAATGTCTTTATAATCAGGAGAAAATATGTCTATGTCCGGCTCCTGTGGGAAGTGCTGCTGCCGTCCAAGTTTTAGAATATTTAATTGCAGGGGGTGTAACAAAGATTATTTCCGTCGGCTCCTGCGGCGTATTGGAAGACATCCCGGAAAATAGATTTTTGATACCTGTTTCTGCATTGAGAGATGAGGGAACATCTTACCATTATCTTCCTCCCTCCCGAGAAGTAGAGATTTCAAAGGCTGGTATAAATGCGATTGAATCTGCTTTAAGCCAAAAGAATATACCATATTGGGAAGTTAAAACATGGACAACAGACGGTTTTTATCGAGAAACAGTAGAAATGGTTCAGTATCGGAAAGAAGAGGGATGTCAAGTAGTAGAAATGGAATGTTCCGCATTGGCGGCGTGTGCAAAATTTAGAAAAGTTACATGGGCTATGCTGCTTTTTTCAGCCGATACTCTTGCAGACCCTCATAAATACCAAGAAAGAGAATGGGGAAAAACAAGTATATCCATAGCCTTAGAATTAGCCTTAGACGCTGTTTTATCAGTTGTTGAGGAGTAAAAATAAATACATATAGGAGTTACAATGAATATAAATGAATTTCCACAACAAGTAAATCAAGTTATTTCAATAGCAGAAACCATATTACAAGGTCAAATATTGGGGATATATTTATATGGTTCAGCAACAATGAATGGGCTGCGTCCAGATAGTGATATAGATATACTGATAATTACTAAACAAGAATTGAGTAATTCAATCAGAGCAGATCTAACAAAGCAATTATTGAAAATTTCTGGCTCCGTAGGCTGTATTGAAAAAAGACCTTTAGAGGTAACTATTATCAATCAATCTGATATTGTTCCGTTGCAATTTCCGCCAAAATGTCAGTATATGTATGGTGAATGGCTAAGGGGAGAGATGGAAGCAGGAGAATATCCGCAAGCCTGCAATGACCCAGATATAATGATTTTATTATGGCAAGCAAGAAAAAATAGCATAACTTTGAAGGGGGCGGAAAGCAAAGAGCTTATTCCCGCTATCCCATTTCACGAAATTAAAAAAGCAATTCGGTTTTCTTTACCTGGTTTGATTTCCAGCTTTAAGGGTGATGAAAGAAATGTGTTATTAACCTTATCACGAATGTGGTTTACTTTAGTAACAGAAGAAATCACGACAAAAGATGTTGCCGCAAAATGGGTAATTTTAAAATTGCCGGAGAGATTTCCCCCCCTGCTAACAACGGCAAAGGAAGCTTATTTGGGAAATTTGTCTGATGAATGGGAGACAGTAGAAAAGGAAGCGATGGCACTTGTAGAATATATGAAAAAACAAATTGAGGAATTACTTAGAACAGAGTAGCAAAGTTAGCGGGGCCAATCAACGGTCAAGATGAACGGCGCATAAATGCGCCGCCGTTGACAGTCCCGCCCGTCTTTGCTGATGGGCAATCAAGGCGGGAAAGCCCTAAAATGGCTTCCCGCCCATTTCAATCTTGAGAGAAGAAACGCTCCAAAATCAGAAAGAGAGCGGTAAATCTGAATTGCGAGGGAGAATGTAGATGAATCAAGGAAGAATTATTGTGATTACAGGTTCGCCGGGAACAGGAAAGACAACAACTGCGTCGATTGTCGCAAAAGAATCGAACATGGATAAATCTGTGCATATGCACACAGACGACTTTTTTCATTATTTAAGCAAAGGAGCAATACCGCCGCATTTACCAGAGTCCAACGAACAAAATTTAGTTGTCATTGAAGCCTTTTTAGAAGCTGCAAAGCGCTATGCCCGCGGCGGATATGATGTAATTGTTGACGGTATTATCGGACCGTGGTTTTTAAAGCCGTGGCAAAGTCTTGTTCGGGAACATTATGAGGTGCATTATATTATTTTAAGGGCAAGTAAGGAAGAAACCTTAAAGCGGGCTGTTGAACGCTCAAAGTTAGACCGAAAGACAAATATCGAATTGGTAGAAATCATGTGGGAGCAATTTTGCAATCTGGGAATATATGAATCGAATGTTATAGATACGACCACTTATTCCATTCAAGAAACTGTTTCCGCAGTACAAGAAAAAATCGCAAGTAGGGCAGCGTTGTTGTCTTAGATTTTTTTGCTTTTTTGTGGTATATTATCCTCAGACAGAGCTAAAAGAGAGAGCGGAACATGAAAAGCGATTATTCAAAAGAAAGCATCACAGAGTTTTTAAGCCGAAAGTACGGTGAGGATATAAGGCTTTTTCCGATAAAAGAAGGGCAGGAGTCACAGGCGTATTGGTTTTCGCGTGGCGGCAGAGAATATGTCGTGCGCATAAATTCAAATATGGAAGGCTTCAAAAAAGACAAATACGCCTATGAGCACTTCCGCTCGGATAGAGTTCCTATTCCAGAGGTTGTTGAAACAGGCAACTTTGACGGCACGCACTACTTCTGCATCAGCGTAAAAGCGGACGGGATTACATATGAGGACTCCGATGAAGAAACGGTTGTGCGACTGCTCGGCGATATTACGGATGTAACCGAAGCAATATCGCGAACCGATATATCAGGCACTTCCGGCTGCGGCGTGTTTGACAGCGATACGGGAAACGCTCCGTTTTACAGCTGGAGAGAATATCTTGCGGAGGTATTCGAGAGAGACTGGACGGCGGTAAGCAGGAGCTATGTTAACCTCTCACTCATCGACGAGCTTCTCGCGGCATATCGTGAGCTTATATCTTATTGCCCGGAAGAAAGAGCGCTGTTCCACGGGGATTTCGGCTCGAATAATGTTATCGTAGGCAAAAAATCGAGGATAAGTGGCGTTATAGACTGGGACTGCGCGGCTTACGGGGACTTTCTTTACGACATCGCGACCGCGTATTTTTGGCGGACATGGCTCATGTGCATGGAAAAAACTGCGGCGTATTGGGAGAGAAAATACTCTCACCTGCCGAGATATACCGAGCGAATTTTATGCTATGAGCTGCGGATAGGGCTGACGGAAATATACGAAAACGCTGTCGAAAACGATACTGAGACAACAGAGTGGCTTCAAAACAGGTGCCGCGAGATTTTGAGAGAATACAGACAAAGAAAGGCATGATAAAATGAGAATACTGTTCACAGGCTTTGACCCGTTCGGGGGAGAGAAAATCAATCCTGCGGGAGAAGCCGTAAAAATGATGAAAAACGAAATACAAGGCGCGGAAATTTTAAAGCTCGAAGTGCCGACGGTGTTTGGAAAGGCAGGAGAGGTTCTTAAAAAAGCGGTGGAGCAATACAGACCCGACGCGGTGGTGTGCGTAGGTCAAGCCGGAGGGAGAGCCGCCATTACTCCCGAGATGATAGCCGTGAACATAATGGACGCGCGCATTCCCGACAACGCCGGAAACAAGCCGTGCCACGAGCTTATAATAAAAGAGGGAAGAGAAGCGTATTTTTCCTCACTTCCGGTGAAGGATATCGAGAAAAATCTAAATGATAACGGAATTCCGTCGTCGGTATCGTATGGAGCGGACAACGAGTAAAAGAGTGACCGCCGAGATAACCCATTGCTCGGCGGTGTTCCTTTCCAAGTTAATTGCGTGATATAGATTGAAAAGTGGATAGATTTATGATATAGTGGATAGATTTATGATATAATGAGTTATCAACAAATCGGAATTTGTGGAGGTAAAATATAGATGAATCAAGGTAGAATTATTGTAATCACAGGTGCGCCGGGGACAGGAAAAACTACAACGGCATCTGCTGTTGCAAAAGAATCAGATTTGGAAAAGTCTGTGCATATGCACACAGATGACTTTTATCATTATTTGAGTAAAGGGGCAATACCACCGCATTTACCAGAATCAAATGAGCAAAATTTGATTGTCATTGAAGCCTTTTTAGAAGCTGCAAAGCGATATGCTCGTGGCGGATATGATGTAATTGTAGATGGGATTGTCGGGCCATGGTTTTTGGAGCCATGGAAAGCTCTTGCCCAAGAAGATTACGAGGTACACTATATTGTATTAAGAGCGAGTAAAAAAGAAACTATGAAGCGAGCTGTGGAACGCTCAAAATTAGATAGAAAAACAAATATTGAATTAGTGGAAACAATGTGGGAGCAATTTTCCGGTTTGGGAGTATATGAATCAAATGTCATAGACACAACTACATTCACAATTAAAGATACGGTTTCCGCAATAAAAGAAAGAGTTGCATGTGGGACGTCTTTACTATCTTAGACATTCCCATTTGTCAGGAAGATAGCAAAGCCAGCCGAGCCAGTCAACGGTCAAGATGAACGGCGCATTTCATGCGCCGCCGTTGACAGTCCCGCCCGTCTTTGCTAAAGGGTAATCAAGGCGGGAAAGCCCTAAAATGGCTTCACACCTATTTCAATAATTGGAGGAGATAAAAATGAGATCAGAAAAGGAAGTTTATGATATTGTTTTGAATTTTGCAAAAACAGACAAACGCATTCGCATGGTTACTTTGGAAGGATCTAGAACAAATACAAATATTCCGCCTGATGATTTTCAGGATTTTGATATTACTTTTTTTGTTACGGATATGGACAGCTTCACAAGTGATGATAAATGGCTAGATATATTTGGTGAAAGGTTGATTCTGCAAAAGCCGGAAGATATGGAATTATTTCCAGCTGTAGAAAAGGGATTTTCATATTTAATGCTGTTTACTGATGATGTTAAGATAGATTTAACTTTGCTGCCGCTGGAACTGATAGACGAGTATTTTACATGGGATAAACTGGTAAAGTTACTGTTGGATAAAGACAACCGTATCGTAAAGCCGCCAATACCAACGGATATAGACTACCACTTGCAGAAGCCTACTCAAAGAATGTTTGACGATTGCTGTAATGAATTTTGGAATACTACAACATATGTAGTAAAGGGCTTATGCCGCAAAGAAATTCTTTTTGCTATTGACCATATGAATGATATAGTACGAAAAGAATTGCTTCGCATGATTTCCTGGCTGATTGGTATCAAACAGGGATTTCATTTCAGTTTGGGAAAAAACTATAAATTTATGAAGCAATATGTCCCAGAGGAATTGTGGGAACGACTTATGTCCACTTATAATATGGATTCCTATCCCCATATGTGGGAATCCTTTGAACAATGTATGGCATTGTTCCGGGAGGTTTCGTCAGAAGTGGCATGCCAGTTGGATTACCAGTATCCACTATATGATGAAAAAATCAGTAATTATGTGATTCGGCAAAAGAAAAAATATGGCATTGAAGATGATAACAAATAAAATTTTTTCAATCGAAAAAATTTATTTTGATTATTCAATTTTGAAAAACTGAATACCTCAAAATCAGAAAGAGAGCGGCCAAGCACTTTGAGGGATTGGCCGCCTTGTCCACCCATCCAGCGGGACAGCGGGCGGAGGTCAAGGCCGGGTGTAAACCCGTTCATTTCAGCCTTGACGGTTGCCCGTTGTCCTGCTACTTTTCCGGGAGTGTGGCCACAACTTCGGGACACTTTGTCCACAAGTTGGAGCGTAGGACGAGGAACTGGGGCTTTCATATACGCCCTGTCTGCTGATGAGTCCAGACCTGCGCTTGCGGCTCCACGCCACGCAAGCACAGCCCTGTTTTCCTGCCGCTTCAAATGCCCTTGCCCTCCCCGGCGGCAACGGCATTTTCACGGCAACGCCGGCAGAGCGTATAACACACTACACTTTGCTTCGCAAAGTCGTGTGCCAAATGGGGGCGTTGCCCCCTTTGGAAACCCCCACAAGAAAAGGCGGTACGCTACCCCTCCACGGGGCGCATACCGCCTTTTCTTGTTATCCAGCCCTCCGGCTGTATCGGTTGAGCAAAAGTCCGCGTGGGATTGATGTGGTATCTTTAACTTTGGGAAACTCCGAAATTCCGTCCCGAACATTTTACTAACGATTACGGTTTCATCACCGATTATCTTTCGGAATTTATCAGAGAATTGCGTAAAGAACAGTATGGCGATGCCTTAGATAGATATTTCCGCCTTGGCAAGAATCTTAATCAGCGTGATACCATTGCCGTTCGTAAAATGATAGACGGTTACTTAAAACTGATCTATCCAAACGGTGATTTTACCAAAGAAGATTTGGAAGAAATCGTCAAAATCTCGCTTGAGATGCGCCGAAGAGTAAAAGAGCAATTAAAGAAACTCGGCGGTATGGAATTCTATGACGTAAATTTCTCGTACATAGATAATGAAACGTTTGAAGAAAAATATGTTGCAGTTCCTGAGCAGGGCGGCGGAAAACTGATTCCTGACGGAATGTGTAATCCCGGACAAGTTTATACAGTATCTCGTGGAAAATCAGGAATGATAGGACTGTTCAGACTCGAAGGTCAAATGCTCCCCGGTAATGGTAAATTTGAGAGAACGGGACTTGGTTCAGACAGAGAAGCCAAAGAAGCGACGAACACCGCATTCAACTTCTTAAAAGCAAACAGTAATCGTATAAGTGGTACAATCAGCACAACGACAAAAGATTATATCGTGAATTATCAGGACTTGCAAGGAATCGGCATAACAGGGAGACTTGCGTTGCCAACATTAATATCATTATGTTCAATAGCTCTTGGTCATTCAACACTTGCAAATCTTGCTGTAATAGGAGATATTTCTATCAGCGGAACACTTATAAAAGTAGATGAGCTTGCTAATGTTTTGCAAGTATGCCTTGATTCAGGAGCTAAAAAGGTGCTGTTGCCAAGCACATCATTTGTGGATTTTACAACCGTACCCGCAGACCTTATGAGCGCATTTCAGCTAATACCTTATTCATCTGCGGAGGATGCGGTGTTTAAGGCGTTAGGGGTTGAATAAAATCAAAATCTAAAGGAGTATTTATGGCTAACGATATTCATAAAATAAAATTACTTGTTTTGTGGGACATCTTGTGTCAGAATACAGATGAAGAACACGCCTTAAATACTGATGAAATCGTGGAATTGCTTGCTTTGCGAGGAATAAACGTATCACGAAAAATACTTGTAGAAGATATAAAAACTTTATGCGCTCAGGGATATGAGGTATTATCATATAAGAAGAAGTATCACTATTATTATGTAGTGAATCGTCCGCTTGAAACGGCGGAAGTTGTAATGCTTGCCGATGTTATTAATGCTGCAAAAATTACCTCTGCACAGAAAAAAGAACTTATCGAAAGACTTTCGGGAACACTTTGCTCTCATCAGGCACAAAGTATTTCTAAACACATCATTGCTTTGGATAAAGGAAGAAAAGGTAGTAGTTCATTTATATACAATGTGGACGCAATAGAGCGGGCAATTAACGGGGACAAGCAAATATCGTTCCTTTATTACGATTATAACGAAAAACACAAAAAAGCGTATAGGAAAGACGGCGCAAGATATTATGTAAATCCTGTTATCATGGTATGGAACAAAGACAATTATTACTTGCTTTGCTTTTCTAACGGACACAGCGACATCGTAACATATCGTCTTGACAAAATGGAAAACGTCAAAGTGGAGGAAACAGACAGAGAACCACATCAAGAGTACGAATTATTCAATACGGAAGAATACCGCAAGCAGGTGTTCTCTATGTTCGGTGGAGAATTGCAGAATGTTAGATTGCAGTTCAAAAAGAATATTCTATCTGATATGTTCGATAAGTTCGGGGACGACATTCGGATCAGGAAATCAGATGAGGATACTTTCTCTGTTGACGTAAATGTGCAAGTTTCTAAAACTTTCTTTGCGTGGATTGTCGGTTCGCAAGGGAAAGTGAAAATAAAATCCCCAAGAAAGGTCGTTGACGAATTCAATGAATTCGTTGCAAAGATTAAAGAGGAATATTAAGTGTGAGTATTTTAACAAGGAGATAATGATATTATGTTTTATGAACCGCAGGCTTTGATAGTTGTTTACAAAGACGAGTTGCTTGCAAATCAGTTAAAAAAACTCGTTGAAACAAAAGACGATATTGATGAGGAACAAACAGTAGGGACAACAGACGGTTCGATCAAGGTTGTAACGTGGACGGAAAAAATGTGGTTAGAGCAGAAGAAACAAGGCACCCTGAATTCAAAAGTTCTATTTTTAGGAGATATAAAAGGTACTGACAAACTCATTCCGATAATTGACGTAAAGTATGATGATTTTGGAGTGTGTTATGGTTGGGCTGGTAATCAAGCTATTGTTTGGGCAAATCCGAAAGCGTTAAAAGAGGAGGAGTTGAGAAAATTCAACGAAGAATTTTCTGCTTTGCCTGTTCCTGCATCCTTAAAAAATGAAGCGAAAGAAATTGCTGTAACAGATGAGCCGGAGGAAAGAGGGGCGAAAAAGATATGGAATAACATATCTGTTTTTGCATCGAAAACCGCAGGCGGAATAAAGGATGTGTTGACGAATTATTCTTCAATAAGGCGACAGCAACTTTTATTCGGCATAATAAAGATGTATCAACAGGATCTTGAAAAATTTATGCTCTCGTAAACGGTAAGATATGATGGAAGAAAAAAATGAAATAATCCAAGGTTGGAATTTCTCATCAAAAATCGCTTCGTCGAGTATAGCAACACAAGTCGGTGCAGATTACGTCGGTCGCGTTAGGGTTGCTCTTGCACACTCAAGTCTCGATTCAGCAATTGCTTAAGCTGCCAGCGGAATGCTTTCATCCTAAACCAAAAGTAAACAGTGTCTTAATAAAACTTACCCGCCATACCACAGATGTTCCAGATAAATATTGGAAGCTATATACGTACTTTGTTTCAAAATGGGTCAATCGAGAATATCGTCAACTGTTTACTAAAAATCAGTTTCATCAAGCAATGAAACACGCCAAAGTAAACAATTTAAGTACCGTTACTTATGAGCAAGTATTGTCTATTTTTAATAGTTATCTATTATTTAACGGGAGGAAATAATTCTATGAGTCGCTTTTGTAAATTTGGAAAGTTACACGTTACTAAAGGGAATGTAGATAAATTATTAGGTATACTACTGACAGCTTCCAAGGAGCTAAAGAGGTCCCTAGCGCCTACGGGGAATTTGTATCGATAAGGGGTACAAATTCCCACTAAGCGCTCGGGACCCCTTGTAATGAAGCAGTTCATGGCTAATTAAAGGGAACAAAAAGAAAGGAAAAGCCAATCCAGACGGTATCAGCGGCAGGCTACAAGAATAAATTGTGATTTCACAAGATTGGTGCTATAATAAGAGAAAAGTTCCTGCCGGGGCAGCCGCTCCGGTGGTATGGATAGAAAGGCAGGAAAACAATATGCACATCAGCTATAAACCACTCTGGCACACACTGTTAGAGCGTGATATGAGAAAAGAGGATTTAAGGCTTGCCGCTGGTATGACAACAAATATGATTGCCAACATGAGCAAAGAGGGAAAGCACATCAGCATGGATACATTAGCCCGTATCTGCGAAACGCTGAATTGTGAGATTACCGATGTGATTGAGTTAGTACCAGACGAGCCTGCTTCCACAGGAGGTAAGGAACATGAGCGAATTGAAACCAAGAATAAAAGAAAACGGAATTGATTATATCCTTGTTGGAGATTACTACATCCCGGACTTGAAGTTGCCGGAGGAACACCGCCCCATCGGAAAGTACGGACGGATGCACCGGGAATATTTAAGAGAAGTCTGCCCAGCCAGATTACACACATTGACCCTGACCGGGGAATTGTGGACATATCTTGCAGACCTGAACGAACAGGCACAGAAACGGTTAGACACCATCATGGAGCAGATGAAAGCTGCCGAGGGCGTGACCGAGGAATTGAAGCGTACCCGTCAAATGGAATGGGTGCAGCGTTGCAATAACATTCACAACCGGGCAGAAGAAATTGTTTTACATGAGTTGATTTATTCATAACGGTATGGTAGAATGATTATTACAAATTAGAAGTTGTAAAGGAGACTTTGTATGGGTAGAAAAGAAATAACAACAAAAGAAGATTTAATGAAAGTAATAGAATTATTCGAAAATACTGGAATTACATACTGGTTGGATGGCGGATGGGGTGTAGATATTTTAGCTGGTAAACAAACAAGAATTCATAGAGATATAGATATAAATTTTGATGCTCAACATACGGAAAAATTGTTAAATGTGCTTTTGAATCTGGGCTATAAAATTGATACAGACTGGAAACCGGTTAGAATAGAGTTATATAGTGATGAACTTGGTTACTTAGACATTCACCCGTTCGTTTTAAGTGAGGACGGAACTTCAAAACAAGCTGATTTAGAGGGTGGCTGGTATGAGTTTGAAAAAGATTACTTTGGTAGTGCTTTTTTTGAAGGAAAAACAATTCCTTGTATATCCTTAAAAGGCCAAAGAGTTTTCCATTCAGGTTATGAATTAAGAGATAAAGATAAGCATGATATTTCAATTCTTGAAAGTTTATCAAAATAACATTGCTGTAATTTCTAAGATAAATTCCACTTTATCGCTTTGAAATTTTAACTGAATAAGTATAGCACCAACCGCTGCTACATGGAAGCAAACACAACCATGCAACAGCGGTTTTTCTTTACCGTTTTTTCCTTTGACTGATAGGAGTTCCTGTTTTCTTTGATTTTTGTAGAATCCGAATGAGCCAGCGAAATTCTTCGTCTGACAGATTTTTATAGTTGATGCCGAGCTGCTTGCAGTAAAGGACAACCAGCTTTTCATCCCGACTGCCCTTGAAATTTTCAACCGCTTCCAAATTTTCTTTCAATTCATCGGCAACGGTGGTCTGGGGCGCACTCTCGCTGTCCTTTTTGTGGGCTTCCCGAATATCCCGGATAATGAGATTGAGGTCATCAAGAACCATGTGGCTGAAATATTCATCATCGCTGATATGGGCGGCTTGCAGCACTTTCAAATGCGGGTCGTCTTCGCCGGGGCGATACCGTTCAATGATTTCATGCCGGACAGTATCGACAAGGGCGTTGAGGTTTTGAATCTGCATGGTGGCAATCCCATCTACATAAATCTCAATGTCCGCAAGAAACTTGATAAAGTCCTTATGAGTGGCAAGCTCACAGAGCAGACGGTTGTTAATCCGACCGCCTTTCAGAAGTGCCACCATCTCATCATTCAAATGCAGCTCTGTTAGTGGCGTGTTGATCTGCTCCCGGTTCTCTGTCCGGCACAGCAGATAATCAACGGAAACCCCATAGAAGTCTGCCAGCGTGATAAGGTTGCCATGATTGATTTCCTTATAATCCTCTTTTTCATAACTGCCAAGAGCTGATTTGGAAATGCCCGTCAGCTCTGATAATTCTTCCAGATTTAAGCCTTTGTCCTTGCGGAGTTCCCAAAGGCGTTCCTGTATGCTTGTCGCTCCTTTCATGGGCGCACGCTCCTTTCCGGCGGTTTCATTACTGCCGCTTAACTGGATTATAAGCTCAACACCGTTAGAAACGATAAATATATCAATGATAAAACGAGGTATAATATCGGTTAATAAAGTTGGATATATACAATAGATAAATAATGCTCTTACTTCGGTAAGGGCATTATTTTTTTTCGGAAAAACAATAAAAAAATCGTTCACTGCCCAATATTGGGAAGTGAAAAGTTGAAATAATAAAAAAAGTATGCTATAATACGCTCACAATCTAAATTGAACGCGGAGTTCAATTTTAGAGAAAAGAGGACAAACCAATGAGAACGCTGAATCCGAACACCTTGGAACGGGTGGAGAACTATATCACCGAATATCAGAAGAAGAACGGAAAATCACCGAGCTACCGTCAGATTATGCACGGCGTGGGGATGAGTTCTCTCAATCTTGTACAGAGATACGTTTTGGCGCTTGAAAGAGAGGGACGAATCGAAAGGACGCGAATCGGCAATATCTCCGTGCCGCCGAAGCTGAAGCCGAGCGGAGTTGCGATTGCGCCGCTTGTGGGTTCTATCGCCTGCGGACAACCTGTTGACGCGGTAGAAAATATCGAAGAAAGTTTTGCGCTTCCGCGCTCTATTTTCGGAAACGGCGACTTGTTTATGCTCCGCACGTTCGGCGACAGTATGATTGACATAGGTATCAAAAAAGACGACCTCGTAGTTATCCGCAAGCAAAACACGGCAGATGACGGAGAGATTGTCGTGGCAATGATAAACGGCGAAACGACTTTGAAACGTATTTTCAGAAGAAACGGCAAAGTCATTCTGCATCCCGAAAACAAAGAGATGAAAGATATTGTCGTAAAGGATTGCGAGATACAGGGAGTCTTGGTCAGTTGTATCAAGATATATGATTAAGGTATTGATGCGCTTTACGCCCCGAAAGCGCAAAGATATAGAAATTACGGACGATGAGCGACTGTTGCATTGGAGTTATCCCGACCATGCTTGAACAGTTGCTTAAATTCAAATCGGATGTAAGGCTTGGGAGGAAGGAGGTTGTATTCAATGAAATATGCAATGTGTCCGAAATGCGGTCGACGTCTTTGTAAAGGCGAAAACGGAACCAAGGTGGAAATGGAGTGTCCGAAGTGCGGAGAATTTGCTTCCGTTATCATCGAAGAAGATGATATACATATCAGCAAAAAGCCGATATTTACGACAACGCAGGACAAGCAGTTAAAGCAACACGCTTAAATAAAAAAGAAAACTGAATAGCAGCGGGTAAAGGAGTGCCGTTGTATTCCTTTACTGACATCTTGTTATGAGGCTGGACTTAATGAGAAGGTTAAGAGGAGTCTGACAGATAGTAAAATCCTGAAAGCATAGGGTTATTCTATTTGTCAGGCTTCTTTTTTGATGCCTATTATGCCCGATTGCGAGGATTTTACCTCGCAGTCGGGCTTTTTCTATTTGGGGCAGAAATCTGTCCGATTGCGAAAATTTCTTCAATACTGAGAAAACGCAAAAATCGGAGGATTTCAAAATGAAAAAGAAAGTCTATTACAAACTCAATCGCTACAAAGTAGCAAAAGTAGAAGTAGAAAGCGTAGAACAGGAACAAGCAGTAAAAATACTGAACCGTGAAACGGATCGCTTTGCAAAGTCGGAGGATACATATTACGAAAAATGTTCTTCACTCGATGAGATGTATGAAGAAACAGGTTTCGAGCCTGCGGATGATACGCCGTCGCCGGAAGAACAGATGATACGTGCCAGCGAACAGAACGAATTGAAAGTACGGATACAAAAGGCCATAGAGAAGCTGAAACCTCGTCAACGAGAAATGGTACTAATGATTTTCTTTGAAGAAAAAACGCAAGCGGAGGTTGCCGAATATTACGGTATTACCGAGGCGGCAGTATCGCAGTCAATGGATAGGATTTATATGTCACTCAAAAAAATTTTGAAAAAAAATTAAAAAAGTTTTCCCAAAACCATTAAGTTTTGCCTTCTAACTTTCCAATAGTAGTGAGGGGATATGAATCCCGAACAAAAAACGGACAGAACAGGAGGCAAAGCAATGACCGAAAGCAAGAATACATATTTACCCGAACAGGGAGAAATCGACAGAACGAAAATAAAGGGATATTCCCTTCGGATCGGAGCGTTTACCTCTTGGGTAAAAGAGAACGGCTATACAACGAGCCAAATAGCGGCACGTCTGAATATGAAAGAGGAAGATCTGCTCTGCAAACTCAAAGAAAAACAACTTTTTAATAGAGAACAACTGCGGATACTGATCAGACTCATGGGAGCGTCGTCGGCGTGCTTCGTTATTTATTTTCCGACCTTTGAACTCCGACAACAGGTTTACTTTGAAGTGTTCGGAAAAGAATTACCGTTACAGAAAGAAAGACAAAGGAGGTGGAAGAAAAATTGAGCGAGATGAAAAGACTGTCTGACAGAAACCGGGCGATACAGGAGATGCTGACAAGCGGCGAGGGACTGAAAACCTTTTACCGATTTGTAGCGAACAATCCGCATATCGCCTTGCACGACGCGTGTCAGATCGTCATTGAAAGACCAAGCGCAAGCATCTGTTTTTCATTTGAAGAATGGAACGCGCAAGGGCGCAGAGTAACGAAAGGCAGAAAAGGGATTCCGTATTACGACCACGACGGCTATAAGCAGTTCGTATTCGATGCGGCCGATACCCACGGAGAGGAGCGGTATCAACGCCCGATTTTCCCGTTGAAGCGTATGCTCATAGGTCTGGACGAGCTAAACGGCACGGCGCTCTATGACGATCTGCGCGGAGATTATCGCAAGATACATAACGGAGTGTATACCTATCTTGAAAAAAGCGGCGCACTTACAGGCGATGAGCAGCACGACAATCTTCTTTCGGAAGGCGTGGCGTTTTCGCTCTATTGCAAGACAGGCTTTCCCAAAACAGCCGGCATTCATTTGCGCGGACTTCCGTACTCGTACAGAGAAAACGCGGAGTTCGTCAAGGAGATGTACATACAGGCAGAACTTCTTGCTGAGGAGATCGACGAGGCATACGAGGGTAAATTGCAGGAAGTCAAAGTCATAGACGATACCGAGGAAGAAACGGTCACGGACGAACCTATCATTCGCGGCGGTGATGTCGAACAGACAAAAGAGCCGCTTACCGAAGAGACAGAAGAGTTACCCGAACAGGGCAATGAGGTTTCCGTAAGTCCCGTTTATCGTCAGTATCTTGATGTGCAGAAAGCAAATCCGCAAGCCGTGGTATTGCTGCGCTTGGGCGACTTTTACGAGGTCATGGGCGAGAACGCACGAACAGTCGCGGAAGAACTTGACCTCACACTCACAAGCCGCGAGGTAGGGCTTCCCGAACGTGTTCCTATGTGCGGATTTCCGTACCACGTTGCGGAAGTTTATATCGAAAAAATCCTCGAACATCACGGTGTGCTTTTGGCAGAGGCCGGGCAGGAACCGAAATACATTCTTTCTCACGCAGAAGCGTTACGGGCTGAACAAGCCGAAATTTCCGAAGAACCCGAACAGGGGCAGCAGACGGAATTAGTAGAGCGTGACGAGGATGAGATTGCGGAACTGCAAGAACTGTTTTCGGAAGAAGAGGAAGAGATAAAAGATCCGGCACTTATCCCGATTGACGACGAGCCGACTCCGTTTGATGACGAAGAGGAAGAGCAAACCGACGAAGAAGAGGACTACGGCTTTGAGAACGAGGAGGATTTCGAGGAAGAGTCCGAACAGGACGAAACCGAGAATAAGCCGAAACCCACACGCAAGAGGGAAGAAAAAGGCATCAAAGATAGACCTCGAAAACAAAAACCCCAAATGTCGCTTTTCGATTTTATGGAGTCAGAGGAAAAATCGGAGCAAGAACTTCTCATTGAACGGAGCCTGAAATACGGCAGCGGGTTTCAGCACGGAAAGTACCGTATTTTTGATAAATACAACGAAAATCCGACGGCGAAAGCATTTGCAGACTTTCTCAAACGGGAATACGGTATCGGCGGGCGCGGCGGCTGGGGAGGAGATAATGAGCAGCACGACGGCAAAGGTATTCGTCTATCACATTGCGACGAAAACGGAAAAACGCTTGTCGAGGCTTTTTTGAAATGGCCGGAAGCAGCAACGCGGATCGCAGACCTCATCGACGACGATAACTACCTCACCGAACAGGAAAAGGCAGGATATGTCGAATACCGCGCCGAGCAAAACAGGCAGAAAGAACTTCGCGCGGAAGAGGAGCGGCAAAAGCGTGAAATCATTGAGCTGGCAATTGTCAGCGAACAGCCTGCCCGAAAGCAGCGCATTTTGGACGAATATTCCAAGACGACCAAAATCGAGGACTTTGCCAAGTTTTTGCGAGACGAATACGGGACGGCTGTGGAAACTACGAGCAAGTACCACGCAAGGTACGACGCAAACGGCGTATTTATCAGCAAATACAATGCGATCGGCAATACCGAACTTCGGGTTTCTCTATCGTGGAATAACTTTGCAGAACGGGTGTGCGACGTAATCGAGGCGGAACGCCTGTTCGCGCCGGAAGATGCGGAATACAATGCCGGGTTTGTCGATCAGATGGTGAAACTCGGTACCGAGAACACGGAAAGAGGCAAATATGCTTACCATTTTTCCACGTTCGGCAAGGATGAAGGGTACGTCCGCGCAAATTGCGACGAAATCAAAGAAGCGATGCTCGCCCGCGTAGAGGTCAAAGACGTTCAGAGTGACGAATGGTACATCCACGCAACATTCTACAAAGATTACTGCGCCAAGCTGCAAAGCACGGAAGAAGCAAGGCAGGAACACAAAGAGCGCATTGCCGAGATTGCAGATAAAATCATCGAAAAAGGCACGAAGAACACGACGGAAGGAAACTACATCCATTTCTTTGAAGAGTTCGGAAAACACGCAGGGTTTGCAAAAGACAATGCGGAAGAGATTGCGGAAGAATTGTCCAAACACGAAGAAGTTTCCGATGTGGAACTCACTCCGGACTCTTTTGACACAAACTTCTACCTCGATTATTGTCCAAACTATATTCCCAAAGAAGAAGAGGACGGATACGAAGAGTATATCAAGTCATTTGAAGAAAACTCCCCCCGCGAAATCAAAGCACCGTTTAATCGGTTTAAGGAGTTATCGGAAAACGACAAGGCGTTCATAGAGCGGTATTCGCTTAGAGCGCACAGAGAGCCGTCTATGTCCCCGTGGGATGAGGTACAGCAATGCGAAACAATAGCGGAAGGTATTTATAGCGTATCCACGGCGGGACACGGCGGAATTATGATCGCCGAAGAGCTTGCTCCGTATGTCTTATCGCCGGAAGCGTTGAGCGAAGGCATGAGAGAATGTCGCTATTACTGTTACGAAGAGGATGCTTTGCAATGTATTCCGCTCCGTGAGTTGTACGACAAAGGCATTCTGAACGATGAACACAGCTATTTCAAGGCATACCATGTCAAGACCGAAGAAAACGGCAGGATACCTTTCAGCAGCGCTACCGACGAAGAAAAGAAGAAATTTATTGCAAAGTGGAACAATACCGTCAACGAATCCTTGGCTGAATGGAACAAGGAGTATTGGCGGAAATATCAAGAGGCAGAGCAGAACCAAAAGGACAGCAAAAATACAGACCTGACCGATATTCTCGACCAGACCGAACTCGGCGGGGCAAAGACGAGGTTCAAAAACAACGTCGAGGCAATCAGACTTGTCAATCGTCTGTATGCGGAGAACAGAAACCCCACGACAGAAGAGCGGAAAACACTCTCGCGCTTTGTAGGCTGGGGAGGACTTTCGCAGGCGTTTGACGAGAAAAATCCAGATTGGCAGAAGGAATACGCCGAACTCAAAGGCTTGCTTTCCGCGGAAGATTACGACAACGCGAGAGGCAGCACGCTGAACGCCTATTACACACCCAAAGAAGTGATAGACGGCATATATATGGCACTCAATCGCTTCGGAGTAAAGGGAAATAACCGCATTTTGGAACCTTCAATGGGTACAGGCAATTTCTTCGGCTATATGCCAAAAGAAGTATCGGACGGAGCAAGACTGTACGGCGTAGAGCTTGACAACCTCACAGGCAGGATAGCCGCAAAATTATACCCACAGGCAAATGTGCAGATAAAGGGCTTCGAGGATACGACTTTTCCGAACGATAAGTTCGATATTGTCGTCGGCAATGTGCCTTTCGGCGGATATGGCGTTGCGGACAGCGACTACAACCGCTACAACTTTAAGGTTCACGATTATTTCCTCGCCAAGAGCGTGGATAAAGTCAAGCCCGGCGGTATTGTGGCGATTGTCACGAGCAAAGGCACGATGGACAAACTCAATGCCAATGCGAGGAAGTATGTCGCGGAGCGAGCCGAACTTCTGGGTGCGATCCGACTTCCGAACACTGCGTTCAAGCAAACGGCTGGAACGGAAGCTGTGGCGGACATTCTGTTTTTTCATAAGCGTGAAGAAAAGATAACCGACCTGTCAGCAGAAACTTGGCTTGCAACAGGAAAGACAGAAGAGGGGTACGAGATAAATCAATACTTTATCGATCACCCCGAAATGGTCCTCGGAACGCTTAAAGAAGAGCAGGGCTTGTACGGCGGCATAGATACGACGGTCAAGCCGGACGGAAGGGACTTAAAAGACGCACTTGCCGAGGCTATTCAAAACTTGCCGCAGAGTTTTTATCAAAATCCCGAAACATCTCCGGCGGAAGAGCAGACAACAGAGGTAGATTACAATGTCAAGCCTCTTTGCTATAAAGCCGAAAACGGCAGACTGTATATGCGCATAGGCGATGAAATGGTCGAACAGGCCATTCCTAAAAGTCCGAAAGACGCATATCAGAGGATACAGGGAATGATAGGGCTGCGCGAAGAGCTGCACCATATCCTTGATATTCAGATTGCAGGCTGCTCGGATGAAGTCCTCAAAAAAGAACAGACAAAACTCAATGCGCAGTACGATTTGTTTGTTCGTCGGTATGGAAATCTCAACAGCCAGACGAACACCAAACTCTTCAAAGACGACGGCGACAGCGCACTGTTGTTTTCGTGCGAGGACGTGGACGAAGAAACCAAAGCAGTCACAAAGTCGGACGTATTCTCGAAACGAACTATTCGCCCGTATGTTGTGCCTACTTCTACTGACGACCCGTTCGAGGCGTTACAAATCAGTAAGAACGAGCGCGGCAAAGTGGACATTGCCTACATAGAGGAGCTTACGGGCAAAGACTATGATACCGTCGTTTCGGAACTCGGCAACGCGGTATTCCGTGACCCTGAAATGGCAGACGAAAACGACAAGTATTCGGGTTTTCTTTCGGCAGAGGAATACCTTTCGGGACAGGTCGTTTCCAAACTTGACCTTGCCCGTTCTGTTGCCGCTGAACATCCCGAATATCGCAAAAACGTGGACGCGCTCGAAGCAGTCCAGCCTCAAAAGCTGACGGCAAGCGAAATATCAGTAAGGCTCGGAGCAACGTGGATAGACAAGGAATACTATAAGAAATTCTATTGCGAACTCCTTGGCGTGTATTGGTATTTGGAAAGCGACATCGAACTTTTCTACAACCCTCACGACTCTTCGTGGCGGTTAGATCAGAAAGAAAACGTGCGCAACAGTACTTATATGCGCCAGCGTGAAGTGTATGGCACGAAACGTGCGCCGGCATACAGACTGTTTATCGATGCAATGAACCTTCGTGCCACCACGATTTACGACACGATCGAGGAGGACGGAAAAGAAAAGCGTGTCGTCAACCATGCGGAAACAATCGCGGCACGCGAAAAGCAAAACAAAATCAAAGAAGAGTTCATAAATTGGATCTTCAAAACGCCCGAACGCAGGGAAGAATTGGAAGCGACATATAACAGGTTATTCAACCGAACACGGCTTCCGAGCTATGACGGGAGTTATCTCAAATTCCCCGAAATGAACCCTGCAATAGAGCTTAAACCACACCAGAAGAACGCAGTACACCGCATAATCACGGGCAATAGCAGTACGCTCTTACACCATGTGGTCGGTGCGGGAAAGACGTTCACAGTCGTTGCGTCGATTATGAAAATGCGGCAGTTGGGACTTTGCAAAAAGGCTATGGTCACTTGTCCCAACCACCTTGTTCAGCAATGGGCAGGGGAATGGAGAAGACTATACCCGAACGCCAAAATCCTCGTGGCAAGCAAGGAGGACTTGGAAAAGGACAATCGCAAGAAGTTCGTTTCAAAAGTTGCTCTCGGCGACTGGGACGGCATTATTATCGCGCAGAGTTCTTTTGCAAAAATACCTGTATCGACCGAAAGGCAGATACAAAAGCTGAACGAAGAGATTGCCGCGGTACAAGCAACCATCGAAAAACAGTGGGAAGAAAACGGTATGCCGCGCGGTGCTGTCAAGAACCTTGAAAAAATTAAGAAAGGCAAGCAGGCACAGCTCAAAAAGCTGATGGATACGAGCGGCAAAGACGACGTGTTGAAGTTCGAAGACTTGGGTGTCGATTACCTGTTTGTGGACGAGGCACATGCCTATAAGAACCTGTTCCTGTTCACGAAAATGAACAACGTGGCAGGCATATCGAATGCCGCAAGCCAAAGAGCGAGCGATCTGAAACTCAAATGCGAGTATTTGCAGGAACTCCACGGAAGTGACCGCGGCGTAGTGTTTGCAACAGGTACGCCTATCTCCAACTCTATGACGGAGATGTATACGATGCAGACCTACTTGCAGCCGTCAACGCTGAGAGACCTCGGCATCACGTTCTTTGACGGTTGGGCGGCAGACTTCGGTGAAACTGTGACGAGCATGGAACTTTCTCCGTCCGGACAGGGGTACAGGGCGCGAACGCGCTTTGCAAAATTCACAAACCTTCCGGAACTTTTGAAACTCTACCGTGCGTTCGCGGACGTTCAAACTGCGGACATGGTCAAGCTGAATGTTCCCGAAGCGGAACGGCACGTCGTCAATCTGAAACCGTCGGATACGACGATCGAACTTGCGGAAGAAATCGCCGATCGTGCGGACAAAATCTACGGCGGAGGCGTGGATAGTCATATCGACAATATGCTCAAAGTCACATCGGACGGTAAAAAGCTCGCTCTTGACCCGCGCTGTTTCGTTCCGACTTGCAAGGATGAAGAGGGCAGCAAGCTCAACGAGTGCGCTCAGCGTATCTATGAAATCTGGTCGGATACGGCAGACATAAGAGGAACGCAGATCGTGTTCTGTGATTTGTCCACACCGAAAGGAAGTTTCTCGGACTATGTTTATGGCACAGACTTCGATGCCTACAATGACTTGAAGTACAAGCTCGTACAAAAGGGTATTCCGAGCGAGGAGATAGCGTTCATACACGATGCAAATACCGAAGAGCAAAAGCAAAAACTTTTCGACAATGTCAATTCAGGCAGGGTGCGCGTCCTTATCGGTAGCACGGAAAAGTGCGGTGCAGGAACCAACGTACAAAAGCGGCTTGTGGCACTTCACCATCTCGACACACCATACCGCCCAAGCGATATGGAACAGAGAGAAGGGCGCATTATCAGGCAAGGCAACACCAATGAAAAGGTACAGATTTTTACTTATGTCACAGAGCGCACGTTCGACAGCTATTCCTATCAGATACTTGAAAACAAGCAGCGTTTCATCTCACAGATAAACAAGGGGGATCTGACCGTAAGAGAAGCAGAGGACATCGACGAAACGACACTCTCCTATGCGGAAATAAAGGCAATCACGGCAGCCAATCCCAAGATAAAGCGGAAAATGGAAGTTGATGCAGAAGTCGCAAGGTTGCGTGTTCTGGAAGGGCAGTACAGAAAGAACTTGTACGCTTTACAGGATAAGATACGCAAGGATTACCCTGAGGAAATCAGGAAACAGGAACTTCTCATTGAAAGAGTCGGAAAAGACCTTGAAATGACAAAATCCATTCGACCCGCTGACCCCGAAGCCTTTGAAATCAGCGTAAGCGGAAAAGTTTATACAGACAAGAAAGAGGGCGGAAAAGCTCTCATGGACGCGTTGTATTCTGGGAAAGTGGATACACCTGTCGCGGAGTATTGCGGTTTCAGAATATCCATGAACCCTATGAGCTTTATGGCAACGGAGCGCGAAATCACACTCGCCGCCGAAGGACAGTACATTTTGTCGATAGGTGAAAGCGTAAGCGGTAATCTCACAAGGCTTGAAAACTTTTTAAATGACTTGCCTGAAAGGAAGGTCCGTCTTGAAAAAAGGCTGGAGCAGTTAAAATCTGACCTTGAAATCGCAAAAGAGCAGGTGGAAAAACCGTTCGAGCAGGCGGAGCAGTTGAGTGCGTTACTTTCCGAACAGGCAGAACTCAACGCTGAACTCAATCTTGACAAGCGTGAAGAGGTGATCGTTGACGACGACGGTGAAAGCGAGGAAGAAAATTACAGGGCGATACCGATATTGCCTGAAGAGAAAATCAAAAAGGAGGTTGGAATTATAGACGAAGAAGATAAGGTTGCAGCATTAAAAGTGGATGTAATGCCTGACTATGCCGTAACAAAAGAGGATATGCACGCTTATGGCTATACTTGGGACGGGATGTTGCCTGTAACGGGTATCACGGCGAAAGCGCTTGCAAGGATAGGAGTTACCATATACGAGTTGCGCGAAAACGATACCGAGGGCATGGTGGACGATCCTGACGTGTTTGACGAAAAGGACAGGCTGTTCGGTGTGGAAAAGCCCGAATGGAACGCCTTTATGCGGTCGGAGAACGGGCGCAACTACATGGCAACTCGCCGTGAAATCGTGAAGTCGGTACTCGCTTCGCTTGACGGAGAGGATATGAGTTATTTCTCGAACACCGAGCGCGAAACATTGTGGGAGCAGTACGGTACGGAAGTATATGCCCTTGACAAGGCATTCGGCGGCAGGGCAATGCCGTCGGCTGCGGAGATGAAAGAGTATGCCATGTCCGTCTTTGACGAGCAGGTGGAAAAGCTCAAAGAAGAATTACCGTTTGCCGACCATGGTTGGAGCGAAGCGGATATTCACCTTGCAGTTTTCGGCAATGTAGAAGCGCAGGAACTTAAAGATATATTGTCCAAATACAGTTATGAAACGCGGCTCAATGCTTTTCTGGATAAGGAACTTGCAGAGTTCAAGTATCTTAACGGCAGGGTTACGGGCTTTACGGCAGATGAAATATTCGATATTTCAAACGACTTGAAACCGTCCTTTGAGGGAAGTGAGTTTGCGGAAAATCTGACAGGCAATGATTACGATGACTGGTACGACATTTTTCAGGAAGACGAGCTGATTCCTCTGTTAAACCAAAGAGCGCTTCCCGGCGAAACATACGCCTTGGATGAAACGGAAAAAACTCCGCTTTTGCCCGATTACACGGTAACGGACGAGGACATGCACGACTACGGCTACACGAAGGACGAGATGATTCCTTTGCACAAGCGTGCGGCGCAGCGGCTGTGGGGTTTCGGCTTGGAGATCAATAAACTTTCTCACGACAATACGGAAAAAGTCGTCGAAAGATTCTCGGAGCTGACACCGACCGAGAGAACACTCTACGGCATCAGAAAAGAGGTTTGGAGGAACTATCTGAACAACGAAAAGACCTCGTCGTATTTGTGGGCAAGAAAGGAGTTCTGCACGGCAGCTTCGGATGTCATGCAAAAGGAGCTGGACTATGTGGACGAAGGCTTCACGATCAATTTTATCGAAACGAACTTTGCAGAGCGCGTTGCACTTGAAAATCATCTTGAGGACAAGGAAAGACCTGATCCCAAAGTGCTGACGGCGTTTGTCCCTCAGCTTCTGGACGAGTTCTCATCCCGTATGTGGAGCGGAGCGTTCCGCGAGTACGGCTGGGAGGAAAGCGATCTGACGCGAGCGATAGCCGAACACCTTACCGATCCTGTCATGCAAAAAATAGCAATGGAAGTTTTGTCGGACGAGCAAAAGGAAGAAGAACAGGAAGAAATGCCTCTGTATGAGGATAACCCTCTCGACCTTCCCGCGCTGGACGATGAGTTGACTGTGCTTGCTATGCAGCCTGACATTAAGTTGGACGAAAGCAGGACATTGCCGGGCGTAAAGCTCCTGAAAAACGAAGAGCTTGAGCGTTGGTATGTTATCAACCGAGCAGGTATCGAAGGCGAGCGCGAGCTGAATGTCGGGGATATGACGAATCTTGAAGAGCTTGAAATCAGCCCCATGGAGTTTGATTCGAATGTGTTCCGTACTTTTTACGACGAGCAGGAAGCGCAAACGTATTTCAACGAAAAGGTAAGCGTTATGAACTCCGTCAAGGATAATTTCGGTCGCAAAGAAATTGATTACGAAGCGGAAGTCATCAAGAGCGTGAATACGGAATTTGAGGTCTATAAGGCAGACGTATTATCCCGTTCTCCGGAAGATATTTTTTACGAGAATTACAAGATTCACGTCTTTACCGAGCTGAAAGATGTCATCGATACGGGTACGGAAAACGTTTATCTGGAAAAAGAGCATTACCGGGCACTGTATGAGGATCGCGGAAGTATTCTGACGGAACTGTATGACGATTTTATCGGGGACGAGTATGCAAGCCTGAATACGGGAACGGATACCGCAGAGTTTATCAAGGACTATTGCGAGCATTATCATGCAGATGCGATGACAGAAAAAGAACAGGGAACTATCTATCTCAACACCGCGCAATATTCCGTTGAGCACGACGAGATCGAACAATATCGCATATCGCACAGGCAAAGCGAGGAGTGCAGAGAGGCTATCGACAAAGCCATTTCCGAAAACTTCGACGGAATGCGTCTGAAAGACGGCTTTATTCCCGAACTTATCGATAAGTTTGGCATGGAGCGCGTACAGTACATTCTTGCAACGACCATTCGTGAAAATCTCGGCGACGGCAGATACAGCCTCGAAAACAAGGGCTGGGCAGAGAATATAGCAGTGTCCGAAAGTCAGGACGAGCGGAGGAACTGCTGTTTGCGATCGCATCCCGCCGTCATTGACGGGGTGGTGAACAGCTTCAAAAAGTATATGCGCTATAACGACTTTCTGGACGAAGTGACAAACGACAAACAAAACGATAACAAGGAGGAAAAAGAAGAATTGGCAGAAAGCAAATTTTTGAAACAGACGTCACGCGGCGATAAGGTCGTAAGCATTACGCAGGACAAGAACGGCAGAGATATTGCCGTGGTGCAGAGAAGGAACGACTATACCGTTGCTATCGGCTACGATACGACGGACGGAACGTGGGCGCAGGGCGTCTACGATTTCAAAGACGAAAAAGCGGCGAACGAATACCGTGAGAAATATTACGGCGAAAACGTGGAACCGCAGGAGAAGTGGTACGCCGTGTATGTATCGAGGGACGCGCTCATCAAGACGTATGACAAGTCCTCGCTCATGAGGATGCCTTCGAGCAATAAGGAGTACGCGGACTATACCTATTTCATGTACAACAACCGCGTCAAAAACAGCCGTCAGCTCGTGGATATGCAGTCGGATTCGAGAGAGCTTTGCTACAAGCTGATGCTTGCGGAAGGCGAGGTCGTCAACCTTCGTAACCGCGACGGCGACGAGGTAGAACTTACGGCGCAAGAGTTTTCCGACATCGTAAACCATACGTCCGACAAGGACTATGTCAGGGAGCAGAAAGCAAAGACGATCATTACTCTGCCCCGCGAGGCGGTGCTCGGCAACTACGAAAAAGCAACGCTTTTCAAAGCACCTTCGGGAACTGAGTTCGCGGGATACAGCTACTATCTGCCCAACTCGGTCATCGGCGAGGATACGAAAAACGAGGACGGAAGAATCAGGGTGGCTCTTTCGGAGGATTTCAAAATCAAACTCAATAAGGGTCCGAACGAAAAGGAGATCACCGTAAGCGAATATGCCGCACTCGTAAACGGAACGACGGCGGAGAGCTATAAGCGTGAACGCTCGGCCGAAGAAGAGAACCGCGAAGAAAAGGCGGACGAAAAGAAGTGGACGGAAATTCCCGTCAGTGAGGAAGCAGTTATCGCCACTTACGAGAAGAGCACGCTTTTCAAAATGCCCAAGGGGAAATACGAGGGACTTGTCTATTACATTCCTTCCGGCATGGTCAGAAAGGATGAAAAAGGTATCCGCCTGCGCCTTCCCGAAGATTTTGAGGTTCATCTCAAAGACAAGAGTGCGGACGAGAATATCGACATCAAGCCCGACGAGCTTGAAAAGGAGCTGAAGGATAAGGGTGACGACGCATACGAAAATCTTTACCGCCGTCCGAGCGAGGAGGTAAAACAGAAGTTCGACAAGGTGGAGCAGCAGCTTCGCACTTGCCTTCCTGCCGAAATGAAAGACAAACCCAACTGGGTGATTGTCAGGACGCGCGAAAATGCGGATACGGGCAGGTTGGATAAATTCCTCATTTCGCCCGTCACGGGCAAGTTTGCGGAGAGCGATAACCCCGAAACGTGGACGGACTTTGACACGGCTTGCAAGTATGCAAGGGGAAACGGCGGCGTGGCACTCGCCTATGCGCTGGACGGGAAGGACGGCATTGCCTGTATCGACCTTGACCATTGCGTGGGCGAGGACGGCAAGCGTTCGGCACTTGCAGACGAAGTATTGTCCAAATGCGGCAAGACTTATATCGAAAGTTCGGTAAGCGGGAAGGGTATCCATGTGTTCGGCAAGACCGATGGAATGGATCTCAGGTCGTTCTCCAAGGACGGCGATATGGAGTTTTATCAGGACAACCATTTTATCGCTATGACGGGCGACGGTGCGGGATATTACAATCTTGAAAGTTTCGATACGCCCGAAATGAAATCTCTGCTCGAACGCAAGTTGGAGAGGAGAACGGAGTGGAAGAACGTCGGCAAGGGTATGTCCGGACTTTCGCAGATGGACGATAGGGAACTTCTCGAAAAGGCATTCTCGGCAAAGAACGGGGATACGGTCAAGCGGCTGTATAACGGCGAAGATCTGAGAAATAACCATTCCAATTCGGATATGTCGCTGATGAACTATCTTGCGTTCTATTCGGGCGGAAACGTGGAACAGATGACGAGAATTTTCGCAACGAGCGGATTGTACCGTTCTGAAAAAGCGCAGAGCTACTACGAATATACGGCAATCAAGGCGGCAAAGGACACGCCGCATTATACGCCGCCCAAAGCTCCGACTTCCGCGCCCAAATCTTCCGGTAGCGGAAACGGCAAGGCGTAAAAGGAGGCTGATATGAAACAGGCAAAGGACAACAAGGCAGTTCCCGAAATCGTCATTCCGAAAGGGTATTCGATTGATGAAATGCTCGATCTGGACGACGGCGATTTATGGGACGAAAAACCGATCGGCATGGAGGAGGTGAAGATACATTTTGAGCGATAAAGAAAATTCGGCTTACGAAAAACTCACTCCTGCGCGGAAGGCGCTCGTCGATGCCGTGATGAAAAATCTTGAAAATGGAGTGGGGCTGTGGGAACAGGGATGGGCGGGCGGAGGTGCGCCCGTATCAGGAATCAGCGGAAAACAGTATAACGGCATCAACAGAATGTTTCTGATGGCCGCCACTGCGGAACGCGGATATTCAGATAACCGCTGGGTGACATTCAAACAGATGGAAGATAAGGGTTGGAGCTTTAAGCGTGACGAAGAGGGAAGAAGTCGCGGCAAGAACGCGGGAGTATCGATTGAATACTTTGAACTTCGTGACAGAGAAACCAAGCAGCCCTTTGACAGACACACTCTTGACGGAATGACGGCTGATGAGCGGAATGATTATATGGACGAAAACGTATATCCCATTCGCAAGTATTACCGCGTATTCAACGGCGACGTTATCGAGGGTATTCCGGAACGAGAAAGGGTAGAACACGACCCTACGGGAAGAAACGACCGCGCGGAAGCACTTATCAAGTATTGGAGCGAAACGGAATCGCCCATTAAGTATGGTGGCAGTATGGCTTATTACAGCTCAACCAAGGATGAGATACATCTGCCTGAAAAACAGGACTTTGTGGATATGCCGGAATTTTATTCGACGGCACTGCACGAAATCGGACACAGCACGGGACATGAAAAGCGCCTGAATAGGAATCTGGACGGAAAGTTTGGTTCTGCGGAATACGCAGAAGAGGAGCTGCGCGCAGAGATTGCGTCTATGTTTCTCGAACAGGATCTGGGTGTGGCAGCCTCGGAAAAACATATCGAAAACAACAGTGCGTACATAAGCTCGTGGAAAAACGGGATTGAGGAAGATCCGAACGTGCTGTTCAAAGCGATTGCCGATGCCGAGCGTATGACCAAATTCGTCATGGCAAAAGAAAAGGAAATCAAGAGAGAGACCGAACCTTTTGCCGTTGTGGAGGAAACGGACGAGTACGGCGAAACCGTCTACAAAGTCAAGATGTGCGCCGAATACGGTCAGACGCAGTCTGCGCTGAGCGGCTATCCTTTTAGAAGCCGCGAAGCGTTGATGGCAGAGTTCGGAAAAATGCAGGAACTTCCGTTCTGGAAAGGGAAATCCTTTGAGGAAGTGAGCTTGGAAGAGTTGCAGGCGCGAAGCATAAAGCGTGCGGAAGAGCAGGAACAAAAAGAGGAGCGGCTTTCCAAAATCGAGGAGGAGAAGTCGGAAGTATTCATGCCGCCCAGCGCGGTAGCGGCGGCAAGCGAAACGGAAACAGCATCTGCCGCCCGAACAGTAGACATGACGGGGAGAGGCGTCGAAAGCCTTACGCGCATGGAGGACAGGGAACTTGTCGAGCGGGCAAGTAAATCCAAACAGGGTACAAAATTCTCCGCTCTGTTTAACGGCTTAGACGTACTCGGAAGTGAGGAGAAGAACGAGCGTTCTTTGATAGCGCGCCTTGCCGTTTATACTTCGGACAAGGAAAAAATCATGCGTGTATTCAAAGCATCTGGACAGTACCGTGATGAAAAACCGAATGCACATTACGAAAAGATGATGGCAGAAGAGATCCGCTTCGTGGCTGGCTTGCGCGAAAAGCATGCGGCACCTGCCGCAACCTCAACGGCAAAAGCGGGGAGGTATGCGAACGCAAAAAGTTGATACGAAGCGGAAAGGAAAGCTCTGATTATCCGGAGAGCAGAAAACAATAAATATCGGATAAAAGAAAATCAAAGTAGGAGAAAGTAAAAATGAAGGAACTCAGACTCAAAATCAAGAGGGAAAACTACAATCTTTTCAAAGAGCTTACGGACAAGCAGGCGGGAGAACTTATTAAGGGCATGTGCGCGTACATGTACGATTGCAAGCCGTTCTTTACGAAGGATGCATACCTTAAAGGCGCGTTCATGGGCATCAAAAAGGAAATCGACGAAGCAAAACAGAACTCGCTCAACGGCAAGAAGAGTGCGGAAGCGTATGCAGAAAGACAGCGCAGGAAACAGGCAATGGGCGAGATCGGCGCAATCATCGGCGGCATGCTTTCCGCCGCCGAAGTAATGGACAAGGATACGAATGACGAAAAATAAAGTATTCTGCGGCGACGCGGCGGAGATATTAAAATATCTGCCGCAAGGCTCTGCGAATATGTGCGTGACAAGTCCGCCGTATTACGGCTTACGCGATTACGGAATTGAAAATCAGATCGGAACGGAACAGACGCCGCAGGAGTATGTGGAAAGGCTTATAAAGGTGTTTGACGAAGTGTATCGGGTGCTTATGGATGACGGCACTTTATGGTTGAACATCGGCGACAGTTACGCAGGGAGCGGGAAAGGCAAAGGACTTTTGCAGGAAGATAACGTCAAGGACAGACCGATTTATGACAAGGGAAGTAGGGTGTTTTCAATGCCGAACAGGTGGGAAAACATCAAGTCCAAAGACCTTATCGGGATACCGTGGATGCTCGCATTCGCGCTCCGTGAGCGCGGCTGGTATCTTCGCTCGGACATCATCTGGCACAAGATAAATGCGCTCCCCGAAGCGGTCAAGGACAGGCCCGCAAAGTGTTATGAACACATCTTTCTGCTCGCGAAATCACCGAAATATTACTTCGATTATGAAGCAATTCAACAGCCGATAAAGGCAGTCACCGAAGCAAGATATACGAGGGGAAGGTCGGGTAAGGCAAAGTATTCTAATGCGCCGATAGGTCAAAGTATCGACATGAATACGCAAGCGATAACCGATGAAAAACGCAAGATGCGGCGTTGTAAAGATGTATGGGAGGTGAGTACAAATTCATACCGAATGACCGAACATTTTGCTATGTTTCCTGAACGGTTAATTGAGCCTTGCATTCTTGCAGGAAGCAAAGAAGGAGGTGTGGTTTTAGATCCGTTCTTCGGCAGCGGAACGACGGGTGCTGCGGCGAAACGACTTGGAAGAAGTTACATTGGAATAGACATCAATCCACGCTACATAGAAAAAGCGGAAGAGCGTATTTCAAAAGTTGAACCCGAAAAGACGCAAGAAAACAGGTCGGATTTGGAAAGCAAAACAACCGAGGGAGGTGGGACGAAGTGAACAACAAACGCAAGCAGGTTAAGGAAGTTGGGATAAATCCCGACTTCGAGGCAGCACAAGCGGGAAACCCGCTTTGCCACGCCTGCGGCGCAGAGGAAGGGAAAAAGCCCAGAGGCAGACCTGTAAAAATCGGCGTTGAAAAGCACATACGCATTACCGACGTATCAATGACTGAAATGATAAACGCTTTGGTAAATCATCCGGACGGCGGAAATTTTAATCAGGTGATCAACGAGGCATTGTTTTACGGATTGCCGATTTTATATGAAAAACTGTACGGCGGCACGGTAACGGAAGAGGAAAAAATCTCGCTTGTAAAACCACGGAAAAAAGGAAGCAAGTACGAAGAATTAAATGCCGTTACTGTTCAGCTTTTACGCGAAACCGTGCTGAATGCGACGATTAACAAATCCATTCTCTCGTCGATTTTCAATTTCATTTGCGAGAAGTGTTCGGACGAACGCGACATCATCAAAGAGTTTAATACGGGACTTCTCGCGGACACGCCCGAATACCTTGTTAGTTTTGAGGCGGAAGGGATCAAGAAACTCAGGAGGTAAAGAAAATCAGCAGCCAACCGATCATTTTCAATATTCAGTATACGCCGTATCGTCTGCCGAAAACAGCGACGAACGAGGAGCGTGAACGCCACGCGGATGAGCGAGCGTTCTTTGATATGACTGGCGAGAAAAACGTATTCGATTACATAACGACGGAAGGCAAGCGAACGGGCAAACGCACGGCGCTTGAATACCTGCAAAAGAACACGGGCGTATTCAACGACAAAGGTATGCTGACGCAGGAGCAGGTGGATGAAATGAAAGCTCGGCTCAAAGAAAACAAAGGCAACATCTGGCACGGCTTCATCTCGCTCAATGCAGCAGAGTCCCCGAAGATAGACACACCCGAAAAGTGTATCGAACTTATCAAGCGAACTTTCCCGTCGTTTTTGAAAGACGCAAAGTTCCGTCCCGACATTGTAGACCTTATGTGTGCGTTGCATCTGGACAGACCGCATCACCTACATATCCACTTTGTCTTTTGGGAGAAAGAGCCGAAGTTCAAGGATTCGCGGACGGGCGAGAACAAATATCGACGCAGTGGCAAGATCGATAAAAAGAGCATCGACGGAATGGTTGTACGGCTGGGACTTTTTCTGAGCGACAAGAAAGAAATCCTGTATAAGACGCGCGACGAAGCGATACGCAATCTTCGTGAGTTGCTCGGTGCAAAGGCTTTTGTCTGTAAGCCGGACGACGTCAAGAAAGAAATTCTCGCGCTTGCGAGGGACTTACCCAAAGAGGGACGCATTACATACGGCAGCAAGGATATGGAACCGTTCAGGGATAGGGTGGATAAAATCGTGCAGATGCTGCTTGCAACGGATGCGAGGGCGCGGCGAGCCAACCGAAGATTCTACCGCGCGCTTGCAGGGCGCGAGAGGGAGATAAAGAGCCATAGCCAAATCGATGAGAAGAACATTCAGGTATTTGATGAGATACGGGCAGATTACAAACGCCGACAGGGCAATCTTGTTCTGAAACTTGCAAAGTTCATCAAGCCGGAATACTACGAGAACACGCGGAAACGCAAAGCGAACGATAACAAGTTAAAGCGTTCTCTCGGCATATCCCGTCGGAACACTGGCAGGGCAATCAAGAAGTTTTTGAGTTCTTTCGGACAGGAGAGCGAGTACATCGAGCGAGATTTCTACCATCGCTTGCAGGAGATCGAAGAGGAGATGGAGCGTGAACGCAAAAAACAGGACGCCGCAGCGAGCGGCAACGGAGAAACAAAATAACGGAGGTGAAGGGAATTGAATGAATAGAGAAGAAGCACACAAACATAAAAAGCGCAAGTCGAGCGGCGGACTGTTTGTCGGCGGTATTTTTGTCGCTGTATGCGTGAGCGTGCTGATCGCTTTTCTGTTCGCTCTCGGCGGGGCGGGTTTTGAAGAGATATTTCTCAATGAGAATTATTGGCTGACCGTCGGAGTGGTAAACGGAATGCTGCTTATAGGTTTTCTGTTGATGTATCGCATTGACGCGCAGAACGTGGCAATGAAAGAAAACGATCTGGAAGATACCGAATGGCTGACGACAAAGAAGCTCAGAAAGCTCAAAGAGTTTACGGTCACGACTTGGGACAAGGTCGCGGAGAAAGGCGACGAAATCGTCATCGGCGCGGAGAAGAAGGGAAAAGCGGTAGAGATTATCTCGACGAGCGCACTGCACGCACTCATTGTCGGTACGACGGGCAGCGGTAAGACGACGGGGTTTGTAGACCAGAACATCGCAATCCTCGGAAGAAGCAAGGGTAAGCCGAGTATGATCATCGCCGACCCGAAAAAGGAGCTGTACGAGAAACACGCAAAACAGCTCGAAAGTGAGGGCTATAAAATCTCAACGCTCGATTTGCGCGAGCCGTATTCTTCGGCGAGGTGGAATCCTATGCAGGTGCTTATCCGCCGAATCAGACAGGTTAGGGAACTGCAAAACGATATGCAAGAAAAGGACGGCAAATATTTTGCTTGCGGCGAAGTGTTCCTGTCGCACAGCGATGCGAGGACGAGAGTGCAGGAGCTGAAAGACGAGATCTTCGAGAACGCGATGGACTTGGTGTACACGCTCTGCCCGATACAGAACAAAGACCAGCCCACATGGGAAGAAGGAGCGCGAAACCTTATCTTTGGTCTGGTACTTGCCTTCTGTGAGGATGTCATTTCTGGGAAAATGAATGAAAAGCAGTTACAGCTTTTCAATGTGTACCATAACATCACGAAGTATTGCTCGGAGGATACGACCGCACTTAAAAAGTATTTGCTCGAAGGCAGGGAAGAGTTCTCGAAAGTAAGGGGACTTGTAAACACCGTGTTAATCACGAGCGACAAAACGCTTACATCTTATCTTTCGGAAGTAAACAGTTATATACAGCAGCTCTCCGACGACGGCATTTTGTCAATGACGAGCGAAAACGACATCGACATTGCGAATATGGACGAAAACCCCAACGCATTGTTCGTCATTGTGCCGGACGAGAGGTTCACGCGCCACAGATTTGTCACGCTGTTCCTCACGCAAACCTACAAGGAACTTGTCGAAAAGGCGAATACAAACCTCAGAAAGAAAGATACGGACACGGCAATATTAAAGCGAAGAGCCTATTTTATCCTCGACGAGTTCGGAAATCTTCCGAAAATGGAGAATATCGAAGGCATGGTAACGGTCGGTCGTTCGCGTGGCATCCGGTATCTGTTTGTGTTGCAGAGCTTTTCACAGCTTACGGCAAAATACGGTAAGGACATCGGCGATATTATCAAGACAAACTGCAACGTCAAGATTTTTATCGGCAGCGACGATCCGGATACGCGAAGAGAATTTTCGGAACTTTGCGGACAGAAGAAAGTCAAAAATTTCTCTGTCAATACGAGTGCGGAAAACCCTGCGTCGTCGAATACGGGTGCAAGCAATCAGCCGCTCATTACGATCGGTATGCTTGAGCGGCTCAACGGCAACGAGAAGGGCGACGCGATCGTATCGGTCAGAGGGTATGAGCCTATCTGGTCACGCTTTACGCCGTCGTATGAGCTGAAAGAGGTGTACTTCGCGGCAGGTAAGGCGGACATTTCAAAGCGTGAGGCGCGGCTTTTCGATAAAAGCGAATATGTGTTCGATATTCTGGGCGGAAGCCAGAAAGAGGAAGAAGAAAAACAGCTCGATGCCATAGAGCGGCGAGAGGAAGAGCAGGCGCAGGAAGAGAAAGAGAAAATGCCTGATTTTGCCGCGCTCGATAAGGCGTGGAACGATAAGGTCAAAGAAGTACACGAGAAAGTCCTCAAGGTGGCACAAATGCTCGCCGATGAGGACGCCAAGGCACTGATGAAAACCAAGCTCGAAGATAAACAGATATTGATTGCTCTGTTGCTTCAACAATACACGGACATCAGTACACAGCAAAAACTGAATACGCTCGACAAATATCTGAGCGAAGAACTGCCGAAACTGCTTGAATTGCAGAAACAGGCAAAAAAATAAAAAGAAAAGGAGAAGAAAGTTGAGGAAATTTTTGAAATTCATTCCGCTTCTTATAATCGGCATTATCGCAAGCATAGCGATGGTCGGTTGCGGAACAACGGAAAAAGAAGCAAGTGCGTCGGCAAAAGTCAAAGTTGCGGCGGCAATGCCGCTGGCGATGACGTATTCCGAAAACGGCGAGCCTTGCGAGCATGATTTTGAAGCAGTCGAAATGGTTGCGGCAACGTGTACCGAGCAGGGATATATAGTCTATATCTGTACAAATTGCGGCGAAAGCTACACGGATAATTTTGTTCCCGCTCTCGGACATTCGTTCGTAGACATCACCGTTCCCGCGACGTGTATGCACAAGGGATATGTGACGCACTTCTGTACGACTTGCGGCTACGAATATTCGGATACGTTCGTGGACGAAAAGGGACATACATACACGGACGAAGTTGTTGCGCCCACTTGTACGGAGCAGGGATATACTCTGCATACTTGTTCGGACTGCGGTTATTCGTTCAAGGACAGCTATGTGGAAGCTCTCGGTCATACCTATTCGGAAGTGGTGACCGAACCCACTTGTACGGAGGGCGGCTATACCACATACACTTGCGAGATCTGCGGTAAGGAAAAAGTATCCGATTTCGTTGAACCCAAGGGGCATACCTATATCGAAACGGTAACTCCCGCGACGTGCGTGAGCTATGGCTATACCGAACATAAATGTGCAGACTGCGGCGACAGATATGTTACCGATTATACCAAGGCAACGGGGCATACCTATCTCGACATTGTAGTGGAAGCGACAGAGGACAGCGTAGGTTACACAAGACATCTTTGCGTTGTCTGCAATTACAGCTATCTTTCGGACTTTGTAACGAGCGGTGACACGGGATATATCGAAGAGGAAGTTCAGGAGCCTCAGCACAAGCATCTGTATCAGTTGCATGTGCAGGATAACGCCGAGGATAAATATTTCATCGCACTTCGCGTCTGTGCTTGCGGTGACAGCAAAGTCGGCAATCTCACGGTAAATCTGAAAAGTGAAAGCGGCGAGGAAATTCAGCTTTTTGCAAACGAATACGGACAGGTTGACTACGCCGGATTGTATGGCAATTACATCGTAACCATTATGGATGAGAACGGCACAGAGCTGACGATGTTCGATATTTCGGCAGGCGAAGCACCTGTAATTCCCGATGAAACGCCCGACGGCGGTGACGAGGAACTGCCCGACGAAACGCCCGACAGCGGTAATGAGGAACTGCCCGATGAAACGCCAGACGGCGGCAACGAAGAAAATCCCGACGAAACGCCCGATGGCGGCAATGAGGAACTTCCCGACGAAACGCCCGACGGTGGCAACGAAGAAAATCCCGACGAAACGCCCGACGGCGGCAATGAGGAACAGCCCGGTGATACGACGGAACCCGAAGATGAGGGGAAAGGAAGTACTGGGACGGCAATCATTCTGCTTATCGTATTCTTACTGCTCGTGGCAGGCGGAATCGGCGCAGTGATCTTCATGAAGAAGAGAAAGAACAAAAATCAGAATTAAAAGGAGGACTACATAACACATGAATATCAATTTGCTGGCAACGGGACTGGACGAGAACCTCGCCCAGATCGTGGAGAAACTCAAGGGGCTGATCGACAGCTTCTGGATCTACATCGTCATCGCTCTCGCGGCGGTGGTCGTCATTTGGGGTGCATATATCGGCATCAAAATCGCCATTGCTCACAGAAACGAAGAAAAGATCAATGCACGCGATATGGTCAAGAACCTGATTATCGGTATTATCATTATTTTCGTCGTGGCAATGGGCGCGCCTCTTCTCATCAACGGCCTGTCCGCTTGGGTTGGCGCATAAAAATATAATTTCTGAACGGAAGGGCGGCGGGGGGGTCTCGCCGCCCTGTTTTCAGTAAAGGAGGATAAATGCTTATATTTTTGCAAGAAATAGCCTTGCAGCTATTCCTATGGCTTTTACAGCTTGTTGATGGGCTGATGGAAATATTCTCCGCAATTTCTGGTGTTGCAACTGTGAACTACCACGGTCAACAGGTAAATATCATTGAGTTTGTAATCGGGGATTCAACCGTTGGGGCAATCTTCTGGTGTATCTTCATTACAGCCGTAGGACTGACGTGTATTTTCACGATCGTCGGGCTTGTCAAAAATATGGTGGCAAACAATCGAACGGTATCAACGATTGTCGGCAAGTTCTTTTTGGCTTTGCTCGGCACAATGGCAATGCTCGCTGTTGTGATACTCGGTATTTTAATTGCAAACTCACTCTTGCAGCTCATGGCGAGAATCTTTCAGTTGGAGAACAATACAAAATTATCGACGGCAATTTTTAATGCCTGCGTCGCGGATTGGGTAAACGGCTATTCTGCGTCGAATATGGATGTGACTTCTTTGTCGGTAAGTAAGATTCTGGGCGGATATGATACTGCCTTGTTTGGAATCTGGCCGACATCGTGGAAGTGTAACGGCATGGTAAATCCGAACACTTTTATGTATTTGCCCGCATTGATTGCCGGTATTGCGCTCGCTATCGCCTTGATTATTGCGGTACTCAACCTTGCAAAGCGTGTGTATGAGATTGTATTTACATACTTTACGATGCCGATTTCAATGTCTACGCTTCCATTGGACGACGGTGCGCGTTTCAAGAACTGGCGTGAAATGTTCGTGACGAAAATCGTGCTTGCGTATGGTGCAGTTTTGGCGGTCAATATCTTTGCGCTTTTGTTGCCGCTCATCAACCAGATGCACATAGACGGGGTAAGCGGATTTGCAAACTCGATGTTTACGCTTTTTATGATCGTCGGCGGTGCAATGATAATCCCCGCAGGTCAGACATTGTTTGCAAGACTGTTCGGTCAGGCAGACGATATGAGAGCGGGTGGTGGTTGGCTCAGAAGTGCCTTCTACGGCGGAAGAATAGCCAGCGCATTGACATTCGGTCTGGCGATGAAAGGAGTGAGAGGTATCGGCCGTGCCGTAAGACGGCGCAGCGGTCGCTCGCATAACAGCGGAGATTCGGGAAGTTCGGGTGGCTCGTCGGCAGACGACAGTTCGGATCGGTACACGGAAAACGGTTCGGAAGGAAGTTCGGATAGCGCACCGGACGGAGGAGCGGAAACAAGTGAAGGAGGTGAAAGCAGTTGAGGATAATTCCTAAAAAAATTAAGGTCAAAAACACAGTTTGGAAATGCTATTCGATGATGGACGTTGTGGTCGCTCTTGTAGTGTTTGCAATTATCTTTATTGCGATCACGGCAGGGAACTGGGCGTTTGCGATTATTGCGGGGCTTTTGGCTGTCGTCATGTTTATGCCTACACCGGACGGTATCTTCTATACCTGTATTTTTGAGAACATAAAGTTTTTGTTCGCCAAGAAGAGATATACGGCGGACGCGAAGAACCCGAAAGAGAGCGTAGATACGCTTATCGGGTTGAAAGAAATCAAGACGAACGGGTTGCTTGTATATACCGGCGGCATGTACGGCAGAGTCATTAAAATCGGTCAAAAGAACTTCGGCATAGAGGATGTGGTGCAGCAAAATATCGACATCAACTACATAGCTAATGCCTTAAAGCTCCTCGACCTCAATCAGAGTGCAGATATCATAAAGATTGACCGTCCCGTAAATCTGGACGGTTTTGCAAAAGATGTGTTCACGAGGCTTTCCGAACTCAGAGAGTCGGAAGAAGAGAGAGAGGTCAAAGGCATAAAGCGCGAAATCTTGCAGGAGAGGATAGACCGCATCGACAAGCTGAACAATATCCGCAAGCAGTACCTGTCCGATTACTATATTGTGGTTTACGGCAGGAACGAACTTGACCTTGAAAGTACAGCTATCAATATTGCGGGTGAGATTTCCAAGAGCGGACTTTCTACCAAGCTCTTAAGTCTACGCGAAGCGGCTGTATTTTTGAAGTACAGTTTTTCTCGCAATTTTGACGAGCGTGAGGAGAAAGATATTGCCGATGAGGACTTGCTCGCGTGGGTAAAGCCCAAAGAGCTTGTATTCCACGGCAACAGATACGTCATTGACGGTACAGAGGCAAGCGTGCTCGCGGTCGCTGATTATCCGTTGCGTGTCAAGAACGCATGGGGAGCGGGGCTTTTCAATATCCCCAACACAAAAGCTGTCATGCACGTTAAGCCCGTAGATAAGTATAAGGCAATTCGCCGCATCGACAAGTGTATCGGCGAAATGGAAACGAAGCAGATCATCTCGGACAAGGCGAGCGAAGCGAACAGCGCGGAAACGCATCAGGAAACGATGAACGCGCTTTTGGACAGCTTACAGACGGAAAACGAGAGCCTGTTGGACGTAACGCTGACGATTACCGCCTATAACTATCTCAAAGACGAGAACTATAAAAAAGTGGTACGCCGTGCTATGCTGACGGGCAATTTCAAACCGTCTACACTGTATGGATTGCAGATCGAAGCGTTCAAATCAGCAACGGTATCGCCCGTATCGACGCTCAAAAATCACGAACGCGGCATTAACAGCTCATCGCTTGCAGCGGTGTTCCCGTTTGTAAGGACTTGCGTTCTGGACGAGGGCGGCATCCTTTTAGGCGCGAACAAGACGAACGGTTATCCGTTCATTCTCAACTTGTGGAAGAGGGGAACGCTGTACCAAAACAGCAATGCCATGATCATAGGTAAGTCCGGTTCGGGCAAGTCGTATTTTCTCAAAACGCTCATCGCCAACGAGTGGGCAAACGGAACGCGAGTTATCGTCCTTGACCCGGAGGCAGAGTATCTGTCGCTCACCCGAAATCTTTGCGGCAACATCATCGATGTGGGCAACGCGAGAGAGGGGAGAATCAATCCTTTCCATATCTATAAGATACTCACCGAGGACGGTACGCCTGCCGACCCTAAGGTTACGTTCAATACGCACTTAAAAATGTTGGAGAGTTTTTTCAAAATCGTGCTTGCAGACGCACCCGTCGATGTCATTGAACTCATCAATAACCTTGTCGTGGAAACATACGAGAGAATGGGCATTACGGAGAATACGGACTGTTCGGCTTTCTCTGCGGAATACTTCCCGCTCTTTTCCGATTTGCTTGAAACTTTGCAGTCAAAGGATAAGGAGCGTATGGATAGCCTGACTTTACGCGATATGCGCACGGCAGAACTGTACTTGCAGAAGTTTGTTACGGGCAGATATTCGGACATCTGGAACGCGCCGTCCACATTAAAGACGGATGCTGACCTGATAGACTTCGATTTTCAGAGCCTGTTCGCAAACAAGAACAACGTCGTGGCGAACGCGCAGATGCTGCTCGTTTTCAGATTTATTGAACAGGAAGTTATCAATGCGAGGGAAAAGAACAAGGGCGGAGCAAACCTGCATACGCTTATCATTGCGGATGAGGCGCACCTCTATATCGACCCTAAATTCCCGATCGCTCTCGATTTCTTCTATTCGATGAGCAAGAGAATCCGAAAGTACAACGGCTCGTTCATTCCCGCAACGCAGAATATCGCGGATTGGAACGCGAACGAGGAACTTCGCGGCAAGACTTCGGCGATTATCAAGAACAGTCAGTACAGCTTTATCTTCAAGCTGTCCGCGCCCGATATGAAGGACGTGCTCGACGTTTACAAGGCGGGCGACAGCTTCAACGACGAAGAACAGCGGATGATCATCTCGGCGGTTACGGGACAGACTTTTTTTGTCGGCTCTACGGAACTGAGAAGCTGCGTGCTTATCAAAGCGGGAGATTATACGCAAAAGTTGTTTGATGAAAAAACAGGGGAGGAAATTGCATGACAAAAAGAAAAAACCTTACGCTTATTTTTACGGCGTTGGTTGTTGTGCTTGCAGTGGTTATTATGGGGTTGTTCTGCGGAACAACCCTGCAAGCATCGGCAGCGACTACGAGTTTATATAATATTCGTTTTAGCTATACCGCATACAGAGGCGTATATATCAGTACAGCTACTACTGTTCAGGCGAGCGGCACAAATGTTTTGCAGTCTGATGAAATCCAATGTTCTAAATCCGGCAAACAAAATTTAATTTTTCAGATTTATGGCTCTTCATATAGCGGAACAGGCACGCTTGACAATGGCGGGTATATTGGCTCAAATTCTGTAACGATTAAGACAAATTCCAGATTCAGCGAGCATTCCTTTACACTAAAAAACAGTTCAGGTGTAACGCTAAGAACATCATCATCGACCACAATGACGGCTTCGTCTCTTTCAGATGGATTATACACAGTAACATACAGCGGAGGTACAGAGTGGAAAGAAGAAACTTTGATTCGTGACCATCCTCGCGCGGTGAAAGTGGAAGCATCTTTTCAATTCAGGGTGGATACCTCGCGTCCTACAATAAGCGGAGCATCGACTTCAACAGTCGGGAAGTATGTGAACGGAGCATTTACAGTGTCTGCAAGCGATTCGGGGAGCGGAGTGGCGAATTTGTATTGGATGACGCCTAATTCTGGCTCGTATTCTTCAACAAGTTCTGCAAGCAAGACAATTTCTGCGAGTTCAATGAATGGTTTATATCGTTTTTACGCGAAAGATAAGGTAGGGAATCAATCGGCTACATATTATGTGTATCTCGATACGGTTGCTCCGACAGGGACATTCTCGCTTGGGAACGGAAATACGATAGCATCTGGCGGTTCGACCAAAGAGGCTTTTTCGTTTACGGCATCTGACGGCGGTAGCGGGGTGAGTAAGATAGAATATAAAAAGCCCGGTTCTTCTATCTGGGAAAGCTATACGTCTGGGAACGTGATTCAAGCAACAGAAGGGCAGGGCTTATATTCTTTCCGCGCAACAGATAAAAGTGGCAATACTTCTACATTTACGATAACGGTATCAGATCCGTGTGCATCCGGGCATACTTATGTTTCCAAAGTTGTAGCTCCAACCTGCACGGCTGGCGGGTACACGATTTATACTTGCTCAATATGCGGAGAAAGTTATACGGGGAATAATACGGCTGCGCTTGGTCATAGTTATCAGGCAACGACGACAACCGGTTCTTGCACGAGCGGAGGTTATACAATTTACACTTGTACCCGATGCGGGGATAGTTATACCGGCAACCAAACTGCTGCCACAGGTCACAGCTTTTCTGCAAGCGTAACTGAGCCAACCTGTACGAGTGGAGGGTTTACCACTTATACTTGTACAAAATGCGGATACTCTTATAAGGGAAATGAAACGGAAGCACTTGGTCATAGTTATGAAATAACAACGGAACCGTCGTCTTGTACTGAGGGAGGTTATACGACTTATAAATGCACGAGATGTGGTGCAAGTTATTCGGACAGTCCTACACAGGCGACAGGACATAGTTATGTGGCTTCCATCGTAGAGGCAACATGTACGGAAAGAGGATACACAATATATACCTGCACCAAATGTGGTGATAGTTACCGTGATAACGAGACGGCACCCCTTGGTCACAACTATGTGATGGAAACGGTATCGGCAACATGTACAGAGAAAGGCGGAACTGTCTATACTTGCACTCGATGTGGTGTAAGATACAGCGGAAATGAAACGGAGCCGCTCGGACATGCCTATGTAACAAAAACTGTGGCGGCAACTTGTGAGGAGGGCGGTTATACGTTGCATACTTGTTCGCGTTGCGGAAGTTCTTACACGGATAGCGTGACGCAGCCGCTCGGTCATAACTTTATCAAGACAACGCAGGAAGCAACATGTACCGAGTACGGGAAAATTGTCTATACTTGCCAAGTATGCGGGTATGAAACAGCGGAATCAGATGGTGTTTATCCGACAGGACATAACTACTCAAATTTTATCGTAAAAGCGGCAACATGCACGGAGGACGGTGAACGAAGATATGTCTGCGACAAGTGCGGTGACGAATATACGGAAGTAATTGCCGCAACAGGTCATAGCTATGCGATTACGGATTCTTATTCGGAAAACGGAATAACGGTGCGAACCTATACTTGCATAACGTGCGGCGACAGCTATACGCAGGAAATGGGAGATCAGTATGAAGAGGTATCTTCTTACGTCGAAGAACTCTTTGAACAATACCGCTCGTACATGATATGGGTATTTCTCGGCACAGCAGCGATTTGGAGCATCGTGATGGGCGTGTTCTTTGCCATAGCGCAGAAGAACGAAGAGAAGGAGAAGGCAAAGAAAATGATCGTGAATTACTTTATAGGTCTTGTAGTCATTTTCGCAATTCTTGTCGCTTGCCCGTTCCTCGTCCGTGGGATTGCAATTCTGGTAACTTAAAGTTCTTTCAAAAACTTTCTAAGGAACACTTGACAATATCGTGATAGCACGATATAATAGAGGCGATCAAAAGAAAAGGAGGTCTGAATATGAACGCACAAGAAATCATTGCGAAAGCGGATAGAGGCGAAGGGCTGACCGAAGAGGAAATCAAGATCTATCGCGCAGCCGTTAAACCGCAGAAGCATCTGTACGGAAAGTATGGTTCTCTTGCAAAGAAGTATCTTGAAGAGCATAATGTCGGTAAGTTCTGGGCAATCGAGAATCTGCCTGAGTATCTGCATAATATCGACAGACAGGCGGACGAGCTGTACGAAAGTATGTATGCGAAACTGTCGAAAGACGAGCGGTATAAGAGGACGGGAAATTTTCTGGAAGATTATCGCCGTCAGACTGAGATCCAGCAGATTATTGAGAGTGAGATTCTTTCTGAACTTGTGTATGTAGACTGAACAGGAGGAGTATTATGAGGACTGCATTAGGAATTGGTAAAGGCATTCTCAAAGTGTTGTTCGTAGGTATTGTCGCCGTTGGCGCATTTATTATGAACTGCATCGGCGCAATTATTTGTGCTATCACCGAATGAGAGGGTATTATGGCTAAGAAAGAAGAAACGCCTCAGCGTCGTGCTCGGAGAAATTACGAGATTCGCAACAAAGAGGAAAGGGAGCAGGCAACAAAGCAGTTTAACACTCGTCTTTCGAGAGAAACACACGATGAGATCTGTTCCTTTCTGAAAGAACATCGTATCTCAAAAGTCGAACTGATTTACGCAGGGTATGAAGCCCTGCGAAGTCAGCTTGGCCCACAAAATCAACCAAATAAAGAATAAAGCGGAGAGCGCAAGGACTATGGCCCTTGCGCTTTTACTTTTCTAAAACCACAATTCAATATCATGCCAATCGGCATAAGGGAGATAACGAACATCGGAAAGATGGAACGTGTCTGGCTTATGCCGGTAGCGAACTGTCTTTCCTATTAAATTATTTGAGGAGGGAAAATGACAGTCGCGGAAAAAAAGAATAAGTTTAATTTATCAAAAGAAGAAAAAGAATATGAGCAATTTATAAATTCTCTTGTAGACATAATAAGAAAATATGGCATGGAATTTATAAAGGAGTGAATGTATGTACAGAGAAGGAAAAAAATGTATCCTTTATCCAAGAGTAAGTACCGAAATGCAGGTGGATGGTTATAGCCTTGAAGGGCAAAAAACAAGCCTGAAAAAATTTGCCGAAAGGGAAGAAATGCAGATTGTTGGCATCTATGAAGATGCAGGCAAATCTGGTAAATCAATAGAAGGACGTCCGGCATTCAAAAAAATGCTGGCCGATATAAAAGATGGATTAGAAGTGGATTATATCCTTGTATATAAATTGTCAAGGTTTGGCCGTAATGCAGCAGATATATTAAACTCATTGGAGTTTGTACAATCTTATGGAGTTAATTTATTGTGCATAGAAGAAGGTATTGATTCTTCTCAGGCAAGCGGAAAACTTCTTATATCAGTTCTATCAGCAGTCGCAGAAATAGAGCGAGAAAATATCCTTGAACAAACGATGAACGGTAGAAGAGAGAAGGCTCGACAAGGTAAATGGAACGGAGGTCCTCCGCCTTACGGGTATTTACTTGAAAATGAGGTCCTTAAAATCCAGCCGAGCGAAGCAGAAATAGTGCGTTTGATCTATGATAAGTTTGTAAATACAGATATGGGATATAATGGAATCGCAAGATTTCTTAATTTACAGGGGATAAAAAAGCAACGTAGGAAAAAATCAGATATTGAAGAATTTAGCGGACATTTTATTCAAATAGTTTTGGATAATCCTGTATACTGTGGCAAGATTGCTTATGGACGTCGAGTTCGTGAAAAAGTAAAAGGAAAAAAAGATGAATATAGAACTGTTAGAAAACAGGAATTTTCTTTACAGGCAGGGTTGCATGAAGGAATTGTCAGTGAGGAGATTTGGAATGCTGCCCACGAAAAAAGAGTAGCGACAGGAGTGAAGGGTATATCTAAAATTGGGAAAGAACGGTCACATCTTCTTACAGGAATTATAAAGTGCCCAAAATGCGGAGCAGGAATGTATGCGAACAAGGTTTGTTGGACAAAGAAAGATGGTACATATAAAGAGGTCTACTATTATGCTTGTGGACGGAACAAAATGGAAAGGGGGCATCACTGTGATTATAGCTCAAATTTGAAAAAAAGCGATATAGAGCCTCTTATTGTAGAGATTATTAAGGAACTTGTACAAGATGAGAGTTTCGCTTCAGAAATAAAGAGAAGAATTGGTATAAAAATCGATACAACAAAACTTGAACAGGAGATTGCCAATTATGAAAATAAGCTGAGAGAAGTGGAATTAAATAAAGCCCATCTGGAAAGAGAAATTGATACTTTGCCAATAGATGTAGCACATAGGGAAAGAAAACTGCATGATATGAATTTGCGTTTAGACGGATTATATGATATAATAGTCGAAATAGAGGAAAAGATTGAAGATGCAAAACTGAGAAAAAAATCCGTTGAAGCAGAAACGCTAACAATGGAGAATATTTACAAAATCTTGCAACGATTCGGCGATTTGTATGATCTCATAACCGAGGAGGAGCGGAAGCAACTAATCTCACATTTGATTCAGGAAATTCAGATATATCCAGAGGGTGAAAGTGAATGTCCGTTAAAATCAATAAAGTTTAATTTTCCGGTTTATAAAGACGGGAAAGAAGTGAGGGAGGTTTTTTTGAAATCAGAACATAACGTTGAGACGTTGGTTTTGCTGTGTCGAAAATAACTATAGCATAAAAGCGGAAGAGGGATACACGCGTCAAGTTTCGGGGCGCAGACAGAAAACCGCATACAGCGGGACAGACCGTATTCCGTTTTCATTGCCAAAATTCTTTGCGGAGACGCGAAGAGAATATTCGGGAGAATAGTTTTTGACATACGTTTGCAGGCTCTTTGCTTTTACGTTGCCGGAAGATTTGACCTCTACGGGTACGGAGCAGGCATCTTGCTGGATCACAAAGTCGATTTCCGCAGTATTTCCCGAAGCCCAATAGTGCAGCGGATATCCGTTTGCCGTCAGTTGTTCGGCGACATAGCTCTCAGCCATCATGCCACGCGCTTTGTCCGAAAGGTTATACGGCTGCAAAATTGCATTCGGAGCGACGGACATGCGCATTGTCAGAAGCCCTACGTCCGAATAATACACCTTGAACGAGGTCTGATCTTCATACAGAGCAAGAGGATATTTACCTTCGGTCACTCTTTGACACCTAAGAACGACATTTGCCGATTTCAGCCATGCAAGTGCCGTTTCATAGTCTCTTGCGCGTGCTTTTGAGCCGATGACGGAGTACTGAAATTTTGTGTTTTCTTTTGAAAGCTGCGCAAAGAGCGAGTTGTAGACTTCGATACTCCTGATCATATCCGACGGCGTTGTGTACTTTGCCATATCTGCGATGTAAGCATCGGAAATCGAACTCTGTTCCGCGCGCACCGCATTGAAGTCGCCCGAATCGAGATATGTTTGCACGGCGGCGGGGTAGCCTCCGACGATGAGATAGGTGCGGTACAAGTCCATAGCCTTTTCGTGCAACGCAAACGTGGAAAATTCGGCATACGTTTCTTTGATGAGCGAAATAAGCTGTTCATTGCCCGTTGCAAGCAGAAATTCCTCAAAGGTGAGAGGATACATCGTCAGCATATCGACTTTTCCGACGGGGAAAGAATAATGTCCGCGATTGACGGCAAGCCCCAACAGGCTGCCGGCAGCCACGATATGATAATCGTTTGCCTGCTCCTGAAAGTATTTGAGCGACGTCAGCGCACGCTCGCACGCCTGAATTTCATCGAAGATGATAAGCGTGCCGCCCTTTGCGATCTGCGTATTGTACATGGCGGAGATCGCAGACACGATCCGTTCGGGATCAAGGTCTCGCTCAAATACGGTGTGCAGATCCGCCGCGACCTCAAAGTTGCAATAGACGGTATTTGCGTAATGCTCTTTGCCGAATGTAAGCATGGAGTATGTTTTCCCGATTTGTCTTGCCCCGTAGATGAGGAGCGGCTTGCGGTTTGCCGAATTTTTCCATTCAATGAGCCGTTGTTCGATGAGCCTTTTCATGTCAGTGCCTCCTTATGCGCTATAAGTATAGCAGATCATTGGGGAAAAGTCAATGATTATCACGAAATTCATATGAAAAAGTGTATTATAAATCACGTTTACGGCACGAATAACGTCGAAACGGTGTGTCCGCCTGATTTCGCTTATTGAAAAGCGGCTTGCCCGATATGGGAAAAACGACGGGAAGTGTTCGCAAGATAAAATAAGATATGAACCTTAAATGCAAAGAGACAAATAACAGATCCGCCGATCTTGTCGCGGGGTTATTAAACGCATGGGAAAGCTCGGTACGGGCTACGCATTCGTTTTTGTCCGAACGGGAGATCGGGCGCATCAGGCGGTATGTCCCGCAGGCGTTGCGCGAAGTGCGATATCTGATCGTTGCTGAAAGCGATGACGGCGCGCCCGTCGCATTCGCGGGCATAAACGGGCATAAGCTCGAAATGCTGTTCGTCTCCGCCGAAAAGAGAGGGCGGGGGATAGGTAAAAAATTGCTGCGATATGCCGTTGAAAACTATGCCGTGAGCGTTCTTACGGTTAACGAGCAAAACCCGCAGGCGGTCGGTTTTTACGAGCGCATGGGTTTCAAGGTATATAAAAGGTCGGACACTGACGAGCAGGGCTGCCCGTACCCCATACTATATATGAAAAGATGAACTTCATAATGTAAAAACGGTCTCGGCGCGTAGCATGCCGCCCGTGAAGTTTTGCTGTCGCGGTCAGTCCCGCGGCTGTCCTGAATATCATACGCGCCCGATAATAGATAATAATATATCCGCATTAAAGCCTTCTCTGCACGGGAGGGCTTTTTCGATGTGCGCTCGTGAATTTTTTCCGCGCGGGAGCGCGGGCATTATAAAAGCCTTCCCTGATTGGTCAGGGAAGGTGGTGCGCCGCAGAAGCGCCGTAGGCGCGAACGGCGTACCGGATGAGTCAAGGAAGAAACAAAACACGTAAAGCCTGCCCGTCGGATACAAACTTTTGACTCACCCGGCTCGCAGCCGCACTGACGTGCTTCGTGCTCGCCACCCTCTCTAACAATTCGAGAGGGC
>ERZ1106922.77-NODE-77-length-55780-cov-11.927537_pt1 | contig 55780 bp, 47 predicted proteins | sample MGYA00403656_ERZ1106922 | MGnify/ENA primary metagenome ERZ1106922 (study PRJEB35170, sample SAMEA104062453) | human gut metagenome | biome: human gut; feature: human-associated habitat; material: faeces | place: Denmark | collected 2012-10-12 ... | reverse complement strand
CTAGTAATTGTTCCATATATGCTGCTTTTTCATTTTCAGCCTTAGAGGATACAGGACGCATCAAAGCCTTTTTGGACATAACCGCTGCTGTATCGATAGATGTAGCAATACCAACACCAACCAACAATGGAGGACATGCATTCAAGCCATAGCTTGTCATCAAATCTAACACGAATTTAGCAACCCCTTCATAACCTTCACCTGGCATCAATGTTTTACCAGATCCTGGCAAGGAACAACCACCGCCAGCCATGTAAGGGAAAATTTCTACATCATCACGACCAGGAACGATATCCCACATGATATATGGTGCTGTACGGCCAATGTTTTTACCTGTATTAAATTCATCAAATGTTTCAACACAGTTATGACGAAGTGGTGCATCTTGTGTAGCTTGATATGTGGCATTGCGCAAGATTTCTTCAAGTTCACCAATTAATGGATAATTAGAACCAACCTTCACCCAGAATTGCAATACCCCTGTATCTTGGCAAGAAGGACGATTCAATTCGTAAGCAAGATCCATGTTTTTATGCATAGTTTCATAAATGGTTTTAGCTAATGGATTTTTTTCATCCGCTGCCAATTCTTTGATTTTAGCTTCCACATCATCAGGTAATTTCTTTGCCATATAAGCAATGAACTTGGCGATGACATTTGTCATCTCTTGTACTTGTTGTTCTTTCGTACTCATCGTAAACCTCCAACAGGACTTCATTATTTAAATGCTAATTTTTTCTGTTTAGGAACTTTAGCTCCTTTCGATGATTTCATTGTACTCTTTTTTCAGGATATAACTATCCAATTTACAAGTTCATTTTCATTGGTGAAAGTCTATTAAACTCATACAAAATCCCCCTAATCATTCTTTTTCGTGCCGTCAAAAATATACAATTTTAACTATATGAACATATCCAAAAAGAGCACTGCTATCGAAAAGCAGTGCTCTTTTACCATATAAATTAGTAGAATTTCGGCATATACAAAATCACCTATACCTAATGATTGTATATCATAATTTCTCCACAACAGATTTAAGTTGTTTTTTTACAGTCTGTAACTTTTGATTGGCTTCATCTAGCTCAACCTTATATTGCAAATCATCGCGGTAAGGAACGAAAGATTCTAGTATTCTTATAATATCTTGTTCTTGGGTAGAAATCATTTCCTTCCAGTCATGTAACTTAGTTTTACGCCCCAGTTCTTTTGCTTGCTTACGGTATTCTGAAGGTGTTGTATGAAAATGCTTTTTAAAGGACACATTAAAGGCTTTGATATCTGCAAATCCACAATCACTAGCAATATGAGCCACACTATCTGTAGAGTTAGCCAAACGAACAGTGGCCTCACGCAATCTCAATCGCAACACATATTCTAGAAAAGAAACACCTAATTGGCGTTTAAAAAACTGGGATGTATAGTTCACATTATAACCACCGATTTGGGCAATATCTTCTAATTCAATCTTTTGCTGATAGTTTTTATCTATATAGGCAATCATCTTATCAAAGGTAGCCACCGTCATATCAACAGGCTTACCATGCATCAACTTAACTGCATCAATCTCACTATATAGATTACTAGCTAATGACAAATAGTGATGCTCTAACCACAACCGATTATCTGGGCTTTCACCGTCAACCATCAACAACATCATCATAGCCGCATGATGACGCAAGGATGTAAAGAATGGATTGTGACGATTCGATTCATCTGAACGTACTACAAATTGATACATTCCAAAGTTCGGATCAAATTGTTGAAAGAAATCCTTACCTACATGAATAACCAATGCCGTCGTATCCTGCTCTAATGCCAACGTAGCATGCCCCACTTGAGGTGAAATAATGATAGAGTCGAGAGGCTCCATTGTAAAAACTTCACTATTACAACTCATCTCAATGCGCCCTTTTAAGAGAATAAGAATCTCAGTCTCTCCATGCCAGTTGTAATGATAGGTACTTATCTTATATATATGGCTACTAAAATCGATATGATTATGTTTATAGGTATAGTAAAAGTAATCCATAACTACAAAGTTCTCCCTAATAAATCAAACACTAATTATAGTTTTTGAATTTTAAAACCCAATTTTCTCTAATAGAGATAGTACAAACATAGAAATACCTCCACCGATTCCACCGGCTACAACTATTGTCAAATAAGGAATATCAAGAACTATTTTAAACGTTTTTAAAAACAGCACTATCTGTAAAAGTCCACAGGTTAAGGTTGTCCCCAAAATTACTGCGCCTGCAAAAACCATATTAACAATATTTGTCAGTACAAAAATAGACATAAGGGAAAAAATAAATAACTCTATACTCTTAACTAAAAATATTTCAGAATAAGCATATAAATACACCATAAAAACTCGTTTTAATGTTAATGCTGCGTCGGCCCCTCTTGCTATCAATAAAAAGATAGGCACGAACACAACAGACATAATGACAAAAGTTACAAATGAACCTACTATATGCATTGCAAGAGTAGGATTAATTAAAAGTTCAACTAATGTTGTTGTAGATTCAGGTTTTAATAAATTAACGCTTATACTCCCTAAGCTCATAATTAATAGCATTAATACTATATAAAATATAAGTGCTTTTATAGCTTCCTTTATCGTCCCTCTTGCTTGAAAGTATGGTAACCATAAGTTAGGTCGTATTACTGCATTAAAAATTTGTCTATATACACTTACGAAATCAGTACTATTAATCACAAATACATCTCTCCATTATTTATATCAAAAATGCATCCCCTATTAATATAAGGGATGCATTTATTATGATATATATGGTTAACGACGGTCAACAGCATCATTAAAATTATCTATTTATTATAGTCTACGATGCGAGTGTTCAATGTTGATCTCTTATATGCGAAATTACATAAGAGCTGTAATAGCTGCTGCTAAACCAAAGAAGATACCTGGTGCATTAGCCAATGCAACTGGAATATCTCTATGTTCTTTAAACAAACCATAGGCCACCCATAATGTACAGTTAATAGCTGCTACAAGTGGTTGAATCCAATCGCCTGTGCCTGGATGTGCAAGGTTATTCATAATTTGTGGGAAATAAGATACATACATTGCTACGGCTGTAACTGTTGCAACTTTACCTACGTTTTCCATGAATTTAATACGAGTCATTATATCCTCCAAAATTAGTAAATCAATACGTGTTTGTTATCTGATGAATCATATTCTACTCGTTTTGGACTATATAACTATCCATATTAAAAGGTAGTTTTCTAGGTAAAATCACAGAAAATATATTGAATTATCACTATTTTTCTCACTTTGATTAATCTCAAATCTATAAATTATCCTATAAAAAAAGCACTACTTATCAACAGTAATGCTCTTCTAAGAAATATATGGTTTTTTGATATATAGAAAATCACCTAGGTCTAATTTTTCTATATACTACAAAAAATATTTTGCTTGTATGATAAAATTTCCATCCTTGCCAAGCCATTATATAGGCGATAAAAAACGCCTCTTCATGTCCACCTTTAATTTACAGTTTCCGATAATTATAACTCACTAACAACATCGGCAAGCTTCGCTTTCAATGATTCTAGCTTGTGGCTCATGTACTCTAACTCCGCCTTTGCTCTAGCATCATCTTCATAAGACAAGAAGGAATGCAGGAGATCGAGTACATCTTGATTTTCAACGGAAATAATTTCCTTTGAACCTTGTACTATTGTTTTACGTCCAATTTCTTTCACTTGCTTTCGATATTCTATAGGTGTCATACGAAAATGCTTTTTGAAAGCCACATTAAAGGACTTAATATCGGAAAATCCACAACTACTTGCAATTCTTGCCACAGCCTCATCCGTGTTAGTTAATTGTGTTGTAGCATCTCGTAGTCTTAACCGCAATACATAGTCCACAAAGGAAATTCCCATTTGTCGTTTAAAGAATTGAGATGTATACGCCACATTATAGCCACCAATTTTTGCAATATCTTCAAGCTCTAGCTTTTGTTGGTAATGCTCATCGATATAGGCAATCATTTTATCAAAGGTAGCCGGTTTAATATCACCAGGCCGCGCATTTTCATGAACCTTTTTGATTGGATCAAATTCCCTAAATACATCACCTGCTAAAGCCAAGTAATGATGCTCTATCCACATACGATGAATTGGGTTTTCACCTTTATTCATTAATAACATCGTCATAGCTGCATGATGGCGTAAGGTCGTAAAAAACTCATTATGACGTGTACTCGCATCAGAACGAACAACAAACTCATACATGCCAAAATCTGGATCATACTGTTGATAAAATTCATTACCTACATGAACAACAAAGGCAACCACGTCCTCTTCAAGCGCTAGTGTTGAATGTCCCACCTGAGGCGAAATAACGACAACATCAAGAGGTTCCATTGTAAAAGTCTCGTCATTACAACTCATCTCAACACGACCTTTTAAGAGAATAAAAATCTCCGTACCTCCGTGCCAATTGTAATTATAAGTACCAACCTTATATATACTGCTGCTAAACTCTATATAATTGTGCTTGTAAGTATAATCGAAATAATCCATAGCATCTAATCGCTCCATATGCAAAAAAGCATCCCCTACTGATCTAAGAGACACTTTCATTATGATATATTCATTCAGTTACGGTCAATAACATCTTTAGCCTTTAATATCTATTCCGATACATACTGTTCCAAAAATTAGTACAGGCCTGTTCTATTGGTAATGAGCCCATACATAGGGTTCCAAAATTAGTACAGGCCTGTTCTATTTGCAATGAACCTATACATGCGATCTCAGAATTAGTACAGGCCTGTTCTATTTGCAATGAGCCTATACATATGGTCCCAGAATTAGTACAGGCCTGTTGTATTGCCAGCAGGCCTATACATATGGTCCAAAAAATTAGAACAGGCCTGTACTAATTTAAAAAGGGACTCATACATGAGTCCCTTGCAATTTATTATATTGTTGGTAAGAGGCCTAGCAAATATACCTTAAATATATCTCCTTCATGTACCTCATGTACGCCTTTAGGAATGCAGGCTAAGGCATTAACGGTATATAATCCAAGCATGCTGCTACTGTTAAAGTGACGATTTGCCACAAAACGAGGTTGTCCATCACCAAATATGACCTTGCCTTGCACGTAGCGATCAAAGGCATTACGTTTAGATAGATCACAATCCATTACACAATTAAGTACTGGGGTGGACCAATTTTTAATACCTTTATATCTACGCAAGGTAGGAACCACTAATAGGTGCCAACCATTAAAGGCTGCACCGGGATTACCTGATAATCCAAAGATAAGTTGTCCTTTAGGCGTAACGGCCCCATAGGAGGCCGCCCCCGGACGCATTTGAATACGACCGTATAAGGTTTTAGCTCCTAACTTTTCATATATAAGAGGCATTGTATCAAACATACCTACAGATACTCCGCCTGAGCTGATGATGATATCTGCTTGTTCACTGAGTTCAAGGACGCGTTCAATTTCTGCGTCTAGTCTATCCGGTGCATCGCTCACATGATAATGGGTAACGCGCCGAAAACCTAAATCTGCAAGTAAACTACAAATCATCATGCGATTTGAATTGTAAATTTTTCCTGCAGTTAAGGGTTCGCCCGGCTCAATAACCTCATGCCCAGATGTAAGAACCAGTATACGTGGCATCGCGTACACAGATACATTGGTTAAACCTAGGCCGGTCAAAATTGTCTGCACCGTAGAGGTTATTTCTGTGCCTTTTGGTATGACAACGGTCCCTGCGGAACATTCTTCACCACGAGGGATAATATGGCTACCCTTTTGTTGCGTACCTTGTATAGTAATCGTAGCCCCTACTTCGCCAGTACCTTTCACTTGTTCTTGCATGATAACTGTATCACAAGTACTTGGTACAGGAGCACCTGTCATGATACGTACGGCATGGCCAGTCGTTACAGGCTTATCCCATACGACACCAGCGCCGATGATACCATCGACGATATAGGTATCACAATTAGGATCATATGCTAAGGCATACCCATCCATTGCAGATTTATGAAAAGCGGGCACATCGGTAGGTGCCAAAACATCTTCGGCTAACACACATCCTTTTGCGTCGTCAACGGCAATGGATTCGATGCTATGATGTTGTTCTCGTAAAGCCTCATTCCACAAATGAAGCGCTTCATCAACAGTAACGGCTATCATCTAAATTCCTCATCATACTTTGTATTCGACATACCAAAGTTGGTATGCATTGATCTAATTTAGTAACCTCTATGGTCTCTACGCGTTCTATATCACTGGATATCAGTGATTCTGTATACCCCTCTCTGGTTACCTCTACAATCGGAAATATACCTTGAGATCTCGTTTCTAGTATAGCAATATCTACAGGTAATTGCTGTACCAAATCATACAGATTAGATTGTTTTTCAATGCGTATGCGTATGGCAGTTTCCGTTGGGCCTGCAATAGCTACGGCCGTGGCGCCTGCTTTCATAGCAAGATCCGTATCAGTTCCTTCATAATCCATGTGAAAGCCATGTTTATCGCTTTTTACAACGCCTACAGAGAAACCAATTTGTTCTAATTCCTTAATTAGTCGCGTTACCACCGTAGTTTTACCAGTCTTACGTTTTTCAGCAACTACGCTGATAAGTGGAACATGACGATTCGCATTAACAGCCTCTGCGCGGGCCCACTTATAATCCTCTATATGATTCACATTGCGTAAATAATGACCGTAATCACCTGCATCAATGGTTACCACAGGTCCTACAATATCTAATGCATGCTGCAAAGATACATCCTCTCCTGCTAAAGCGTTTTGCAATAATGGAGCAATGGATGGCTTATATATCCCCGCCATAGGTTCATAGCGTCCACTTTCACCAACAGGCACAATAACACGCCAGTCATCGCCCTCTACTTGGTAGAGCCAATCATAATATAAATTAAAATCCATAAACGGCATATCTACAGCTAACACCGCATAAGCATGACTCTTGCCTACGGCTAATGTGCTATATAATCCGCCTAACGGACCACTTCGAGTAACAGAATCCCGAACGATAGAAACTTTTTCTTTCTCTTTATTCGACAATGTGTCAATAATATTAGCCTGAATGGCTTGGCCTAGACTTTCATCGTCACCGATAGAAATGAGGATGTCATTAGCATCATGTTCTAATGCATTGCGCAACGCATGAGAAATGAGGCTTTCACCATTCGTCCAAGGCAATAGAGCCTTAGGATATCCCATGCGTGAACTTAGGCCACCAGCCAAAATAATTACGCCTAAATTAAGCACTGCGTTTCAACCCTCTTTTTACCCCTTGGTAAATAAACAACAACACAACAATATTAAGAATTCCATCCGGCACCATATAAGATGCATTATAAATCATAGAGTAGATCCATGGATTTTGACCTTGCGGCGCATAGCTAGCAAACACAACAGCACCACTTGTTACGGACACAAACCAACGAAGCGCAATAGCAACAATAGATCCGCTAACAAGACCTGTCATATTATCTTTGAAATACCCGCACACACCAATAACACCGTAAGCAACAAGATAGTCTAGGATGATGCTTAGATAATGGATAGATGATTTAAAACCGAGCAAGAAATGAAGTATGCCATATACAACACCAGCCAAAATACCGCGTGCACCACCCCAGCGATATGCAAAAATCATGAGCGGTACCATGGATGCGGCCTTAATGGAACCGCCTTGTGGCATATGAAAAAGTGTAATAAAAGATAATACTTGTGCAATAGCAATAGCTACACCAGCTTCTGCTATCATGCGTGTCTTGGAATGCTCCATTAAAATAACCTCCTATTAATATAATGTGTATATAATGGGCTGAACATAGAGAAAATGTACAGACAAGCTACCTATAAAATTGTATAATAACTATATGAGTGTTTTTAATATTCGGAATGTATTGAAAATTGAAAACAAATTCAGTATAATGGTACAGGTTCAATTTATTATACCTCAAAGGAGATATAGAAACTATGATTAATACAACTAACATCTTCGATTATGAAGACGTACAACTGATTCCTAATAAATGTATCGTAAACAGCCGTAGCGAATGTGATACTCATGTTAAACTAGGTAATCGTACATTTAAATTGCCTGTAGTTCCTGCAAACATGCAAACTATCATTGATGAAGAGTTAGCTGAAAAACTAGCAGAAAAAGGCTATTTCTATATCATGCATCGTTTCCAACCTGAACGCCGTCTCGACTTTGTAAAACGCATGCAAGAAAAAAACTTATATTCTTCTATTTCCATCGGCGTAAAGGAAGAAGAATTTGCATTAGTTGATGAATTAGCGAAAGCTAACCTTATTCCTGATTATATCACAATCGATATCGCACATGGTCATTCCAATGCGGTTATCGACATGATTCAATACATTAAAAAGAATTTACCAACAACATTTGTTATTGCTGGTAACGTAGGTACTCCTGAAGCAGTTCGTGAACTTGAAAATGCTGGTGCTGATGCTACAAAAGTAGGTATCGGCCCTGGTAAGGTTTGTATCACAAAATTAAAAACTGGCTTTGGTACTGGCGGTTGGCAATTAGCGGCTGTACGTTGGTGTGCAAAAGCAGCTACAAAACCTATCATCGCTGACGGCGGCATTCGCGATCACGGCGACATCGCTAAATCCATTCGCTTTGGCGCTACTATGGTTATGATTGGTTCCCTATTTGCTGGTCACCAAGAATCTCCAGGGGAAGAAAAAATTGTTGACGGCCAAGCTGTAAAAGAATACTTCGGTTCCGCTTCTGAGTTCCAAAAAGGGGAACGTAAAAACGTAGAAGGCAAAAAAATCTTCATTCCTTCCAAAGGCTCTATCTTCGATACATTAATCGAAATGGAACAAGATTTACAATCCGCTATCTCCTACGCTGGTGGTACAACACTACAAGCTATCCGCAAAGTAGACTACGTTCTTGTTAAAAACTCCATCTTTAACGGCGACCGCTAATCGGTTACTAACATACCAAGAGGGGCTACGATTCATACGAATCGTAGCCCCTCTTCTTTTTATTTGCAGCATTTAAACGAAGAAACTATTCTTCTACGCCACAATTTTTATTCATTAAATAATATGCATATTTACCGATGCCAGCACTGATAACAAGCAATACAGTCAAGACGATGAATGCAATGGTAAGACTCGTACCATGAGCAATGAATCCAATCAATGCAGGTCCCATCAAAATCCCCATATAACCGAGCATGGTAGATGTTGCCACTGCTTGTGTCATAGGAATTACATTTTGTTCCCCCATTGCAGAGAATAGATTTGGCACAACCATGGCTAATGAGATACCTAATAATAAGTACGTATACATAGACGCATGGCCAGGTAGGAATACGATGAGTGCCATTGCAATAGCACCTAGTAGATAACCACCTACAACAACTTGTTTAGATGTTACATGTTTACCAATTGTATTACCAAGAAGGCGACCAATACACATGGTACCATTAAACAGCATAACGCCCATTACGGCTTCTTGAATAACAATGCCTTTATCTTCAAATAAGTAAAGTGCACTCCAGTCACCTACGGCCCCCTCTACCAAATAGGATACAAAGGATAAGAGACCAAAGATAATAGCAATTGGATGGAATGATAACGGACTTTTAGACTTCTTCATAACCTTTGCATTTGGATCACGACCAAAGGTTAACATAAATTGACTAACCGCGATCATCGCAATAAAGAGTATGATAAGAAGCCCCCAAATACTTTCATTAACAGGTAATGATAATATTTTTAAAAGAGCAAGCAATACACCGGCACCTGCAAAGCCACCTAAGCTCCACCCACCGTGATAAGCACCCATTAAATGCTTTTTACTTACCTTTTCCGTTAAAATAGCTTGCAAATTAGCAGAAGCACCACTAAGGCCTACGCCAATGCCAAAGAAAAATAATGCTATTGTGGTTGTCACAATTGTAGAACACATGGTAACAATAGCCAGAGATAACATGCCGATAAAACTAGCTAATAAAACGACTCGCTTACAGCCAAAGTTTTCTACAAGTTTACCAGCTATAGCCATGGATAAACAAGAACCTACGCCGAGCAACAAAATCATGGAACCTAATACATCCTCACCGATGCTTAGTTTCGCTTTTAAATATGGCACAAATCCGGCCCATAAGGCGGTGTACATACCAGGAATAAAAAATGCACCAAATGCACCACGAATATTAGATTTTGAAACAGAAACTTGTTCGCTCATCATGTCCTTTCTGGTTTCTAGAACCGTTCGGCTAAGAAAGGCCCTTTTATATCCGCTAGACCGCGATAACATGCGTTTCTAGGGGAAACCATTTTAACTACAAGAAAACTATATTTAGAATATACTAACCCTCTTTACACATAATGTAAAGAGGGTTCTTCAAATTTAAATTTAAATTAAAAACGTAAGGCCCATAGCGATAAAAATAGCAGGTAATAAATTAGCTAAACGAATCTTATTAGGCCAAATCATATTAATGCCTACACAGAAAATTAAGATGGATCCTACATAGGATAAATTGTCGATAGCCTGCTGTGTCATAAGTGGCGCCGCAACATGCGCTAAGGCCGTGATCAACCACTGCGTGATACCTACAGGAATGAAGGAAAACAATGCGCCCTTCCCCATGGATGAGGTCATAACCATAACAATAACACCATCAAGAATTCCTTTGAGTAGCAAGGTTTGGTAATCTCCTGTCAATCCATCTTGAATTGAACCGAGCACGCCCATCGCACCAACAGTAAACGTAAGTGATGCAGTGATAAACGCTTGCGTAAACTTAGGGTCCCCTGTATTACCGGTTTTATCTTTCACCCAGTCACCAAAGACCGTAATCCATCGGTCTAAATCAATGATTTCACCAATCACAGCACCAACTACCATGCTGATAATCATCAACAAAGGTCCAGTAGTTTGCAAGGAACCATTAACGATAACCAGCATAAATTGCATGGCCCCGCTCATCCCTAGTAACAGCACGATGATACCACATACTACCATAAGGGTTTGTTTTAAATTGTCCTTCATAAATCGGCCGCACGTGAGCCCAATAATACTACCACCGATAATGAGCCCCATGTTGATAACCGTACCTAAACCAACCATCTTCTTATCCTTTCCTTTACGTATGAAAGTTATTATGAAAGTAGTATATCAACTACATCGATAACAATCAATATAAAATATTACAAAAAACCGTATCTATGTTTCAGTAGATACGGTTCTATTTATATTAATCATCTATGGTCATATAAACCACAGGATTAGCCTCATTAATTTCATTAAAACAAGGGCAATCCTTACCATGATCATTAATGAGACCACTGGCTTGTAAATGGGAATAGATGGTCACAGGTCCTACAAATTTGAACCCTCGTTTCTTAAGGTCTTTGCTAATGCGCGTAGACAATTCATTTTGAGCAGGCACCCTTCCCTCAGAATGGCCTTCATAAATAAGAGTCTTATGATTGGTGAAAGCCCATATATATTCGCAAAAGGATCCAAACTCGTCTTGAATACGTTGGAACGCCTGTGCATTGTTGATGATGGCTTCGATTTTCTTACGAGACTTTAACATACCGTCTGTACTCATAATGCGCTCTATATCTGTTTCCGTATATTGAGCCACCGCATCAACATCAAAATAGTCAAAACACTGACGTATAATTTCTCGTTTATTTAAAATCGTGAGCCAACTCAGACCGCATTGTAGACTCTCTAAACATAAATGTTCAAATTGTTCTTGGTCATCATGAATAGGACGCCCCCATTCATAATCATGATACGCCTGATACAGTGGTGTTGTGGGCCAGGAACAAGTGACTTTCATGAAGGCTCCTTTCTATGCTACAACTAGCCTGTTACTAGAAATCGCGCTATACATACAATAATACCCATGCTCACTAGATTTGTAAAGGATACCATACATCGTATTCACTGCCCCTAATATGTAACTCATCCATTAATAATTTAAATATTTTTAAAACAAAATTATGGAAATTCATTTACAATTCACGAAAAATGTTATATTATTTTAAATATATTTTAAATGTGTCAGACACAAAGTCTTTATAAAGCGAGTATATATCTATCTTTCATTATATAAGAGAGTATTAAATCAACCGATAGATATATATTCATTTATGAAGAGTCTTTCACAATATAAAAATAAATTACAAATTAAGTAATATAGTTGAGGTGTAAGAGAATGAGAGCGAGAAATAAGATGTTATTGTCCGCTGTAATGATGACTATGTTATCATCTACAGTGGCCCTCCCTAGCACGTGGGCGGCAGCAGGCCTTGGTTCTAATGGCAATGTATTTGCAGTAGGTTCTGAAAGTAAATTTGAAAGCACTGGCAATACGACGGCAACAGGTGTCATTGCATCAAACGGTGGTCAAGTGACTATTGCATCCTTGGATACGCCTGATCAAAACCAATTGCCTAAGCGCCATCGCCAACCAGCTTTCATTACAGGCATGCTAGATAATAGTTCCATTCAAGTGGATGGCGGGGTTATGAACGTGAATACGGCCCCATGGGACGCACCCTATCCATTAGCATTTGCCTATAACAGTAAAATTAATCTTGGTATCGATGATTCAGGTACTGTAAAACATAAAGTATTTAATATGCAAGGTAATATACTTGTATCTGATAAAACGATGCCTCCATACCAACAACAGCAACCATCCGTGATTAATATTGGCCTCGGCCGTGCGCACAATAGCCCTAACCAATTTACCGGCAAGGCTGTGAACACATTAGAGGATAAGGGTGGCGAAATCAACATGACCTTTGATGGTGGCATGTGGAGCCACGATAACATGGGTGGCTTGGAAGCATTCCAAATTAAAGGCAACGAAGCGCGCAGCAGTATCAATACACTCAAAGGCACTCGTACACGTGAAGGATTCAGCCGTATTTCCCAAGATTCTCGCAGCGACATCCACGTTAATAATTTAGACGGCCACATCAATGTCATTTACGACATGAGCGCTGGTACTGGTTTGAACTTCTCTAAACCAGCCGCTCAAAAAACAGGCCTTGATGCATCTGACATCGAAGGCGGTAACTTCATCGTAAAATCCGCTACAACAGGGTCTGGTGTACATGGCTATGTAACAGGCGATCATCTCGATACGTCCTCTGAAAGCAATGTAAACAAGATTCTAGATAACTTGGCGCATAAATTCTATTACGAAAATTATATGAATGGTGAAAGGAACCTTTCTGGTACTGTATCCATCGCTTCTAATGGCATCGTGTCAAGCTTCAAAAAAGCGTTAACTACAGACCAAAAAGAAGGTGCTATTACATGGCAAAACGGTAATGGTCAAGGTTCCTATTCGGCTCCTACTCCAACGCCTACGCCAGCTCCAACACCAGTAACTCCTGTTACTCCGGCACCTAGCCCTGTTACTCCAGTTACGCCAACACCTTCTCCTGTTACTCCGGTAACTCCAGCGCCTAGCCCTGTGACACCTGTAACACCTGTAACACCTGTAACTCCCGTTACCCCTGTGACACCTGTTACTCCGGCTCCTACTCCTGTAACTCCGGTTACGCCTGTTACTCCAGCACCTACTCCTGTAACACCAAGTCCTGTAGTAACGCCTGGCGCTTATGATACACCACAAATGCGCGGCATTCGTTCTGCTGTAGTTGGTAATATCAACGCATGGCGTACAATGACGAGCGATATGAATCGTGCTAACCAATTACAACAAGGTTCCCCAACAGGTATTTGGGCTCGTATTGGTGGCGGTCGATATAATTATGCTAATGACGGTATCAATACAGCTACTGATTACACAAGCATCCAAGGCGGTTATGATACTAAAACTAGCCGTGACTGGACCGTAGGCGGTCAAGTTTCTTACCTACGCGGTTCTGAAGATTATGTATTCAATGGTTCTAGCAAGGTAAAATCCTATGCTGTTGGCGCTTATGGATTGAAAGACCTTGGTAAGGATCAATACGTACATGTAGAATCTCAAGTAGGTCGTATCTCTAATGAATTTACAGCGCGTAATGAACTCGGCCAAGCTAAATCTGGCGATGTAAAATCTAATGCGTATAGCATCGGCGTTCGCTACGGCAAAACTATAAAATCTGCTAATGGTTTCTATGTAGAACCTCAAGCACAATTGAACTACACACACTTCGGTGGTCGTAACTTTACAGCAGATAATATTTCCGTTAACCAAGCCGGTGTAAATAGTACATCTGGCAAACTCGGCCTTGAAGTAGGTAAACAATTTGGCAATGGTAACCTATATACACGCTTAGCGGCAGGTCATGCTTTCACAGGTAATGTAAAAACTACCTATGCTAGCGGTAATTCCGTAAAATTGACCGAACAAGACCTCAAAGGCACTTGGACTGAACTCGCATTCGGTGGCCGTTATGGTTTCAATACAAACAATAGCGTATATGCAGACGTTACCACTGGTCTATCTGGTGATTACCAAGCAGACTGGGGCGTAAACGCTGGATTTACTCATAAATTCTAATTTATATTACATACCGTTATATACGGCCATAAAGTTGTACAACTATAGATATCTCCCCTGTATATCCCTTGCATATCTATGATAGACGCATCCTAATATATTTCCCCTTTTTATGCAATACTACTCCAATAGGATGCTACTTTCCCCCCTCTTATCGTAAGCTGTATGGCCTTATATACACATTTAGATTCCGTCTAAATGTTTACTAACTTTCTTACTACAATGCAAAACGCCCCCTTCATGAGCAGCCTTAGATGGTTGCTGTAAAGGGGGCGTTTTGTTTTGCCAATAGTCATTTTATTAAGAAATATTCGATTACTACGTAAAATGTATACCTATAGCTCTATTTTACGATATAATGTATATAATTATTAATTCTTAAAATAAAGGAGGTGATGCTATGTGTACCTATATCCTAATGCATAAAAATATTCCTGTGTTAACAGCAATATTAGATGATACATTAACAGTAACAAAGGTTACTGAAATAAAAAATCCAGACCACAAACCATTGAATATGATGGTCATGGACAACCAGGAAATCGCACTTAATGATTTTTTAAAGCATCGTGCGATTCCCGGTTCGAGACCTAATTTAGAAGATTTACTAGAGGCCTATCACGCATCAGATGCATTGGAGTTTTCATTAAAATCATATCAACTTAATCTATCTGATCACTATTGGATGAAACCAGTACACTCTGATTTAGATTGGGATACTATCAATTTTTATGACCATCCTATAGTTGACACACCTCTATTCTTATCTGATTCTGATGATATCGATATCGATTTAATTACACCGAATTCATCTGTAAACGGTTCTCTTCGTCAGATGTGGGTACAACAAAAAAAAGGTATTCGCCTATTAAAAGCAGGAAACTTCCTCAATCAACAACCATTTAATGAAGTATTTGTGTCAAAATTATGCAAAGAACTAAACTTTCACCATGTAACATATGAATTAGAAACAATCGCATCTGGTGAAATCGTATCATCTTGCCCACTATTTACGAGCGAAGACATTGAATACATCCCTGCATGGCACATAGCAGCGCCACTTAAACGACGCGATAATAAATACCAAGCGTTCTTAGATCAGTGTACACATTTTTCAATTCCAAATGTAAAAGCCCATTTAGATGCAACGCTTGCTTTAGACTATCTAACATTAAATGACGACCGTCATTATGGTAACTTTGGTTTTTTACGGAATTCTACAACACTTGAATTTCTTGGTATGGCCCCTATCTTCGATAACGGCAATACATTATGGTACAACGAAATGACGATTAAGCCACATAGACCATTCCATACGTACCCTTCATTACCGTTTAAATCGAAACATGATAAGCAAATAAAGTATGTAACAACACCGATAACAATTCCGCAGTCATTATCTAAAATAACGATGGAATTGATGGATTCCATATATGCAAAAAATCCAAATATTACGAATGATCGTCTTACTATGATGAAAGCATTATTTGCTGAACGGTTAGACATGCTAAATGCATATCTAATGAAATTAAAGTAAAAATATTTAACAAAATAAATCTAGTATCATAACAAAAGTAGCATTACTAACGTATAGACACAGATGGCATATGCCGAGTGATCTATATTATGGATAGTAATGCTACTTTTTTCATGTAACACTTTTCATAAACAGACTACTAGTAAAGAGCCCCAAATATATAATAAGTTTCTAAACTTATATTTCTGGAGATAGTTTAATTTAACATATTTTAATCAACAGAAACACAGAAAGAAATTCAGCTTCCGTCCCCATTAGGGGATTATTTAATTTAACGATTTTAAGCAACTACTGGGCAAGGGAAATACGATTTTATGAGTTTCCGTCCCCATTAGGGGATTATTTAATTTAACCTTACCTTTAGAATGGCAACAAATAAATACGTGAATGAAGTACAGTTTCCGTCCTCATCTGGGGATTATTTAATTTAACCAAAGGAATACAACGAGGAAGGTGTAAGAGGCCTTATCGACGAGTTTCCGTCCCCATCTGGGGATTATTTAATTTAACCTCACTAATCACGAAACACGCATTACAGACCTTGAACACCGTACGTTTCCGTCCCCATCTGGAGATTATTTAATTTAACTGAATTTTATAGAAATGACAATAGCATACAATGACTATCAGTTTCCGGCCCCATCAGGGGTTTATTTAATTTAACTAGTGAAGCACTTGAAAGCGTTGAGCATATGACACGTAACGTTTCCGTCCTCATCAGGGGTTTATTTAATTTAACTAGTTGCATTTTTCATGATAATTAAACCTATCTTAGGCGTCGAACTTTACTGGACTCGGTTTATTTAATTTAACTAGTTGCATTTTTCATGATAGCTGGAACTATCGGATCTAGTTTCCGGCCCCATCAGGGGTTTATTTAATTTAACTAGTTGAGTACACCATCGCTATTGGTAACCAGGCGCGAACAGCGTTTCCGTCCCTATCAGTGAATTTTTTAACTTAACTAGCCGCTAAGAAAACAGCTATTAACAAAGAACTCGATATGATGTTTCCGTCCCCATTAGGGGATTATTTAATTTAACGGGGCGAGTGGTTCGCCGATATATCTGAATTAGCGGGGGAATGGTTTCCGTCCCCATCAGGGGATTATTTAATTTAACGATTTTGCTATTACTCTACTTGTATTTTAACACAAGGAGAAATTGATTCCGTCCCCATTAAGAGATTATTTAAATTAACAAGTGTCAGAAAATTGCATGGCTACGTAAAAAATACGCTATAAAGTTTCCGTCCCCATCAGGGAATTATTTAATTTAACTATAAACATAATTCAAAATATTGGCGGTTTTGTGTTCGCCCTGTTTTCGTCCCCATCAGGAGATTATTTAATTTAACAATCAAACCACAGGGAGAACACATGCAAGAATTAACGAATTTGTTTCCGTCCCCATTAGGGGATTATTTAATTTAACACTAGGAAAGATAGATGGATATACAGTGTTTTTGCAAATTGCGTGTTTCCGTCCCCATTAGGGGATTATTTAATTTAACTGCATGAGGTGTTAAGCGTGTTTTTAAAACACTTTAATAAACGATTGTTTCCGTCCCCATTAGGGGATTATTTAATTTAACTTAAAAATGAATAATCACAATTTAATAATGGACGTTAAAGCCTTACAGTTTCCGTCCCCGTCAGGGGATTATTAAATTTAACACGCTGTTCATTGATGAAATACACAAATTTTATAGTAACCCTGTTTCCGTCCCCATCGGGGGAGTATTTAATTTAACTGTATCAAAATTTATTAAAAGAAACACTAGAATATTTAGAGTTTCCGTCCCCATCAGGGGATTATTTAATTTAACCCTGCATCTGAAACAATAGATATTACCTAATTCAAAATCACCATTAACGGCGGGGATTTTATTTCACAAGGTTATAATCTAGATATATTATAGCATAAAAAAACAAAAAAAATACAATAGTAGAATCACCAGTGCCAGTACATTAGATATATGCAACTAATAAAACAAAGATAATTCTACTATTGGTTATTATATAATATTTCTAATCAATGCATTACAATATGATACAATCTTGCTCTTTTCGTTCGCCAATCCCCCATGTATAAATATTAATAATATCATCAAGTATATATACTCGTAGAGAATCCTCTACTGGATTAATAATTCGACTCGCCCGACGCATCATTACATCGTATTGTTTTCTATTGAGCAATGCCTCAAATGCAGATTTCTGAACACGTACGCCATATCGTTCTAAACATTTTACAAGATGATTGCGTGTTTTATTATCAACTACATCATAGATAACTAATACTATAAATTTTTTCATATCAGTGAATCTCCAATGGCGTATACAAATCTACGTCTTCATGTATAATTGCACTAGCAAATTGCTTACATTGTTTATAAATAGATTCTCGATAGCTTTTACAATCATCAATATATTGATTTTCAGAACGAATTTTCTTATTATAAGCAACCAAAAATCCTTTTCGCCCTTCTGTGGTTAGGTAACAGCCCTTATCTGAATTATCAAAATCAGATAATTCCACCATATTACGGCTCACCATAGAGAGCACCATAGAATCTATAATCGGCGCTCTCCATTCTTCAATCAAATCTGATGCAAGTGCAGGATGTCCCTTTCCTAAACTATGCATAACGCCAACAAATGGATGTAGCCCTGCATTAATTAGACCTGCGAGAATTTCATTAAATAACATGCTATATCCTAAACCTAACATCGCATTAAATTCATCACGAGGAGGCTGTTTAGATCGTTTAGAAAAGGAAAATGAAGGCGGTACTATTTTACCTAATGCCTCGAAATAGAGACGGCTAATAATACCTTCATAGCCCATAAGTTCAGAAATACGAACACATTCACCAATATGACTACGGACAGATTTTATATTATCAATCTGCGTATCTATACTTATATCTTCATCTAAATTTCGAGCATAACGCCGCAATATAGTTAATTGATTTCGCACCTTTGCACGAATAATTTTACGAGACATAGCTAATCTAAATTCATGATTGTCTAACAAATCAAATTGTTTCTTATGTTTATTAATATCAATGGTATTCGTATTAATGATAGTACCAAAATATTTACCATACCCAGATAACCAGGTAATAGGTATCCCCCGTTCAATAAAGTCTGTAACAAGAGAACTTGTTATAGATACTGTATCAAAAACAGTAATATCTTCAATACGTTCTAATGGTACTTCAAATAAAACTTCATTATTACGCCCTACTACAACATGACCACCGTTACGTTTTATAAACGAACCAGCTTCTGTAACATATAAGGATGACATATAGACGCCTCCTTTACACCATTATATCTATTGTATCTGTTCTAACACATATTGATTAATAACATCATAGATTAGTTTATTTTGTTTTTTCTGTTCAGTAATAAAAAAGAATATATCCTTTATTTGATGCAAAAAAGATTGTAACGATTGAATTCCTACAGCACAACATATATCTTGTTCTGTAAATACTACAATCTCATGAGCCATTTTGTTACGAATTTTTTGCTCAATACTACGAATCTCTTTTAACTGTTCCAATAAAGAATTGTCAACTGTATCCAAATCTTCTAACATATGTAACATATGATACAAGGATAATTGAATATCTTGCATTTGAGGTGTCTTAGTGTTAGCTCTCCATGATTTATATAACTCAGGATATTGATTTTCAAAGGCTAGCATATCTAAGCGTGTCCCCATGGGCGTTTTTCTCTCAACTTGTCGCCAATTTACACGAAGTCCCTTATAAAAGTAATAACGCATAAGATCATACATAAAAGGAGTAATTTTTAAAATAAAATCCTCAATTTGACCTTGTTTCAATCGTACTTCCATAAGCATTAAAAACTCATATAATTTACGTGGTTCCCTATCAGCAAATATAGAAGCTAATGGTGTAGAACCTATCTTACGAACTTTTTGTAAAGCTCCCTCATAATCTAGACCTAGTCGTAACTGAGCATGTTCTAATAATGGTAATACATCATTAACAACACCTGCTTCAAAGGTTCTTTTATAGCTATGATAAGAGCTTATAGCTTCTTTGTATTTATAGCTAGTAATGAGCGTATGAAGAGTTTGTTTGATATTATTACGCTTAATATACCCCAATTGAGGCTCATGGCATCGGTTCTCACTATCCTCTTGATCGTCAAAATTATTTTCAATAACGACTTCAATATCTTCGTCATCATTAACTGCAGGTTCAGAGCGATTAGAACCACGTTGAGGGCTATCAACCTGAATACCTCGCACCGCATCATGCTCTACACTCAGATAAGACATGATTAGCTTCATTTGAGGTGTGCCAGAACTTAAATTAAGTAAGATTTCTGCATCAGAATATTCTGAAATCGTCTCATAGAAATAGTCAACAAATGGTTGCAATGTATCAATGCGATGTACCGCTTCAAGTCCTGTATATACAAACCTAATATCTAAATCAGCTTTCACATGTTTTAAAGCCTTCGAAAATCGATTATTAGATTTTTCTTTTATCTCCATATCCTTACTCAATACAAGGATTGCCATATCAGGATTATAATGTCTCACGATATGAAGCATCGCTCCATCATAACATCCACGAATAGGATCAGTATCTCCAACAGGAGTATAAAGGATTCTCATTGTACTACCTCGCTTTGTACGCCCCCCATACCTAATGCGGTTTTAATTCCTAGCCCTGTAAATTGGCTATAGTAGGTTAATAGAGATAAGATGCGTTGCATCACCAAATTCCGTTTAAATTGCATAACAATCTGCCCTCTAAATCCTCGAATTTTAACGCCCTCTAATCCATACATGCCCATACGCAAATTATAATCACGGATGAAAGCTGCCGATTCAAGTGCCGCTAATAAATCATCGGAATCCATCATTTCAAAAGTAGTGAATTGATTCCATTGACGTAGTAAATAACGGTAAATTCGGAATGCTTCAGGAAAAATCGTATACTGTTGATCTACCTTAAAGCTTGTTGTGGTCACGCACTGTAATTTAGCTTGAGTATATTCTGCTTCGCCACTCCAAAACTTAGCCATTAAAGATTTATAAGAGATTTCCTCTAAGATAGTTCTATCCTGAATATAGATATGCCCTCGTTTTTGTTTCAAAAAAAACTTTTCAGGCATATCTAGTACTGGACGTAATATACGATCAACTGCCTCTGCTGTTACGGCAGAAAGTCGCCAAATATATTGACCTTTTTCTTTATCAAAAAATACATATTGACTATAAGGGCGCAGGCCCATTTCATGCAACTGACCAGCGTATTCTGTCCCCACTAACTCCATTAATACACCATGTAGTACGCTACCTATGGACTGCACAATTTTAATCGATGGATCTGCTGTTATTCCTAACTCTATAGCCATAATTTCAATATTATCTGCCAATATGAATGCCCCCCATCTCATAATAATGCCCATTCCACTTTACTAAATTAAGTGCACGAGGTGCCATAACTTTATCCTTAATATCATGTTTAGCTTTTGGAAAGTTCACATCTAAAATAGCTCTAATAACATCAATGCCTGTCTTTTCATCATCTGTGAAAGCCGACATAATAATAGTCTTTTGAACAAAGCCTGTATTACTGCCAATATAAGCATTAGCTGGTTCTAGAGCTTTAAAAATAGATGGACTCACTTTCTTAAATTTAGAGGCTAATAACTTATGGATAGCATCAAAATCTTCTTGTAAAATATCTAACACTTGATCGATACTAGTAATCCCTATTTCCTTTGTCATAGCGGTATCAAGAGTTAATGTAAAGGAAAACTTTTGATTAGGTAAAATACACTCACGATGCACTGAAATAGCATGAGTTCCATCTTCATCAATACAAGAATCCTCCTTCTTTAATACCTCTGTTTGAATAGTACTCATAGGCATAGCATCAGAAACAGAAATGCCTCGGAAAGCACTGGCTAAAATACCATTAACTCTCTTTTCTGAATCCCTGAACAGTGCTTGTATCTTATGATCAATCAGCTTATTCACTTCTCGTAATACAGAACCTATTTCACGTTTACAACGCCTCTTATCATATTGGAAATCTCTATATTTATATAAAATTTCCTTTAGCTTTTGTTGTACTGTAGCTCTAAATCTAGTATCTCTACGAAGCATATGTGAAATAATAGCACTATCAATAACACCCTTAATCGAACTACCAGGAATATAAACATCTCCATTAGCTCCACGGATTTGAGGTGTAATATCATTCAATGAGTTTTTACGTCCTTGATTATATATCGATGATTTCATAATAGAGCCAATAGCAGGACCTAATATATCTTTTGTTAATTGAGTTGCACCAATAGCATTTTTTGCCCAATCATACATAGTCCGACCATTTGACCTGATCATTTCATCCTGCATATATACTTCAAACTCTGCTAATTTATTATGTCGTGCTAAAAAGCGAAACCACTCGTAATTATTAAGTAGATATACTTCACCTGCATCGTAATTATACATATAATCCTTAGTAGTTAGTTTTTCAGGACCACCAATATTAGTAGGGCTCACAATAGTGAGTGTTAGTTGTGCATGATCTATACGATTACTCATAATCCACCCCAATCCATAAGCCCATGCCATTACGATATACAGGGTGAGGTAAACTAGATCCTGTAATAGTAAGCATTTGTCCTACTAATGCTTTTGGACAAACAGAGCCTTCCTTAACAACATAATAAGAATTACGTTTCACTTGAGTCATACTGCCTGCCGATCCTACAAAACCACCACGCTTTTGTAACTTATAGGAACCTTGTTTTAAAATAGCCACTTCATCACTAGTCGGAACACAAGCACTAATACACATCATGTTTCCTTGTTTATTATGAATCAACTCATATAAAGCCGAGATATCTGTATACATACCTTTAGCCTCTAATTCAATAGGAGCATCAGCTAATTCAAATTTTCCATAACCACCACTACGTTTACCACCAATACCAGATAGTCCTAAAACCTCAAGTATACCTTCAAATAACTCACGGCTTGTAGCACTATTAAAACCCGCAATAAGGTATAGTCCCGTATGTGACATAAATTGATAGTTCCCCACATAATATGGTAGACTCTTCTCTCCACGCATATTTACCTGTGCAGAAGTTTGTTTTGCACCAAAGCTAGGCATATGTTTTTGTGAGGTATCGGCCTCTATATACTGACTAAAATTTTGTAACTGTAATGCACGAATATAGTCAATTTTCTTAATCTTTTTTTGTTCCGTTGCGATCCGTTTTGTCTCTTCAAAAGTTGTAATAGGCAGCTCTTTTGAATCGATTTGCATAATAGGTGAAGGAACATACAATTGATACTCACCATTATCTATGCAGTACGGAAACAAACTAGATAATACAATATGTTGCTCTTTTACAGAGTCGATAAAAGATTGTAGCAGACCTGTGTCATGGCTTATTTCATGACAGCATGCACCAAATAGTGCATCAGAGCCTAATGTAAGGGAAATAGTTTCTAAACTACCGCCCTCTGAAGTATCCCCAAAATGCACTGGTGTAAGAAAACGCAGTGGATATAGATAGTAGTTCATAGTAACAACCTACTTTCTTAATATATCTAACAAATCCTGCGTATTAATAGTGCTATTACCTACCGCTTTTACATCATCAATAGAAATATTTACACGACCATAGCCACGAGAGCCATGACCACCTAAATAGTCGATTCCTAGTAATGCAAGACCTTCTTGTAAAATCTTCATATCTTCAGTAACTTCAGCTTCATTTTCAATATTATAAGCTACTTTAAATGCAAATATAGTACCTGCTGGAACACGTTCAATTTGTCGAGGATTAGCACTACCATCAACACGGTTAATAACGTTTTCAAACTTAATTTCACCCATATAAGTATCTGTATCTATATTGGCAAACAATTGACGAGTTTCGTCTGTGATAAATAAATCATAGAATTGTAAACGAGCTGGTTTTACAGGATTTACGGAACCAAATAATCGCTTAATTTCCTCTTTATCCTCTTTAATATCATTCATTATATAATCATCACAATGACTTTTAGCTAGTAAGGTGCGCAATTTACCTTTAATAGAACTACCAGGGATAATTGGCTCTTGAGTAACTACATCACGAATAAATGGTGTATCAACGGATCCAATAGGAGCAAAATCATTACTAGCCCCAATATGCATACCAGTTTCGAGTTTTATAGTACCTGTAATTAGTAATTTACCACGTAAGGATTTTAATTTATCATTGCTCTCCATGTTAAGCTCCTCCTATTATCGATTACCAAATGATGGACGATTATTTTGATTTGTATTAAATGTCGGTTCTGGTGATTGAGATAGTTCTACAGAACGATATTTATAGAAGGCAACTAAAGCCTCTACATATTTACAAAGTAAATCAAAACGCTTAACGTCTGTTCCAATATCTTCTATCATGTTTAAAATCTTACTAATATCAATCAACTGCTTAACTGGATAGACTTTTTTACCACGACCAACCGACTCTTCAATCCGACCAGCTTGGTACAAAAGTGTAGTTTTTAGAAAACGTACATCCATAGCAATATCATCAGGTAATACATCAAAAGCTTTACTTTTCCGTTGAGCAACACTTAATTTATTTTTAATAGCTACTACGCTCGATAAAATTTTACGTAGCTGTGCATATTTTAATAAGAAAGCATTACCATTCTTATTCTTATCTAACTTATTAATAACGGCTTCAGCCACCTTAACAAGGTCTAAACTCCAATTAAATGTATCTTGTGCCATATAGTTATCCTCACTTCGTATCACGCATATAGTAAACAATGAGGTTGCAAGCTGTTAATAACGCTTTACAATCTGCTTCTGTTTGAATCCAAGTATGAATTGCTGTAACAAAATTTTTATATGATCCATATGTAGGGTCATGTTTCTTAGGTTCTAGACGGGCCAATAAATAAAGAATACGAGCGATATTAATATGCTTTCCTTGTACTCTATCATTTAAAATACCTTGTAACAACTCCATTAACTGATAAATTAGGCCTTTACCTAATTTCATTTTAGATTGTTGAGTCTCATTAATACCTGGAATAATGAATAATTGATCTAATGTATAAAGTTTATCTTCTATCACATTATCAATGAGTTCATCCCACTTATACACATGACGACATATACGTTCTTCACCACTCGCATTTTTATTTGTTTCAAAGCCAAATAAAGCGATACTATCTTTACCATCATTATCTTTAGCCACACTTTCAAGCAATCCTGTAATTGCTGCCATTTGACTAATCGGATAGGATGGAGAGAATAAAGCTAAGCCAGCAGACATAGTGATTTTATTATCTGTAACCTCAACTAATTTCTCACGAATATCGATGGCCAATTCTAATAACTCGTCCCATGCACCTACAAGGAATACATCATCACCACCAGAATAAATAACGTGAATTTTTCTAGTCGTAACTTGTTTATTTGCCCAGATAGTAAATGGTGTAACAGATGTACCAAAGCCTTGCACATCACCTTGGGCCATTTTATTAACGGCAACCTTAAAGAACATAGCCAAATCACGAGATAGGTCAGCATAGCGTGATAAGGTGCCATATTTAAACTTATCAGAGCCCTCAGAAATAAAGCCCCCAATAAATGCAGCTCCAAGATTATCTACGTCTGCTCGTAATACACCAAGTCGCTTAATACCTTTATCATCACCTAAGCCACTAGACGAGGCTAGTTCTTCAAATTCATAAACTTGACCATTATCCTTACGTGCTACATAATCAGCTAACCAAATACGATTGAATACATTATGTCCAGTTTTAGCTGTATTCTTAGCGTAAATTCTAAGGATTTTATGACTAGATTCGAACTTCTGTAATGATGATTCAGGAACTACATAAAGATATAGTTTTCCCTTATCCTCACTACCACTCAATCGGTTAATATATACTTCGACCTTAGGGATACTTTCATTATCATCACTAGTATTAGGGCTAGCTAATACAAAAACTGTATCTCGACTGTCAACAATCTGTTCCCCTAAACTATATAAGCCATTACAAATTGGACAAGCCTCAGCATCAGTATCTTTGCCATAAGGTGATAGTGTTGCTGTTGAAGTATGGCAAATGGAACATTCCCGATCACCATGAAGAACCATATTATATACACTGTTAGGATTAAATAGGTCTGTTAAATGCTGTTCAGAATAACGTTTAGTCTTCGCCTCACCAACAGATTGACTCACATTACGGAACAATGTGCGTTGTGAGTTAATTAAATCTTCAGCTGTTGCTGTGGCAGAGCCAAGAGCTAAATACAATTTGGTACCAAATACTGTTAATAACCATTCATTAATGGATTTCTCCATAGATTCAATAGTAGTACTAGTTTTTATTGTATTTGGCGCCAGCACATAAAAATGACCACCACCATTGTAAATAAGGTTTGTCCGTGTTAACTGCAATGCATCTAATAACTCATCTACAATTTGTTCCATCAAGATTTCTAAATAAAATGAACGACCACGTAATGATTTCAATGCACCTTTAGACGGAATCGTATAGATGAAATTCTGAATACCAGAAATATCTCCAGATATGAGTCTAAATGCTGACATTTCACGGAACTTTTTAGAATTTTGGTAACAGTATTCTTTATAATCAGTAATCCCCTGTTCTTCAAAATAATGTACCATACTATGTGCAACAGCAGCTGTTATCTTTGAGTGCATATACAAAGAAATATCATTAGCCTGATCTGTTGCTGTGCTAGATGGCATATAAGACACAGTATCTTCATAAATTCTCAGCAACTCATTAACGGACATCTTATCGATTGGTTGTTGCTGAAAGTTTTGTACTAATACATCATATAGTGCCTTATACTTATCACTTGATGCACGTATCGTTTTATCGCTTTCAGGATAATTAAAGTGATCAGATACATCAATGCCACGTAGGTAATACTGTAAAGGTTTATTACTAGTGTTACCACCAAACACACGAAAAATTGATTGGAGCGGTAACTCTTTATCAAATTTTTGTGTAGAGGTATTTTCACCCTCATCAAGATCCCGACGATCCACGGCAGCAGCAATATTATCCGCTTCATACACAATGTATGCATAATCATCATTTTTTACTTGAGCTGCACTAAGCTCTTTCCCATGATGATACTTTAAACAATGAGTAATACTTTGCTTCAAGCCCATATCAGAAAAATAGGGTTCGATGAAAGCAGCGCCGCGCTTAGAATGTGCATCGGTTCCCTGATTAGATCGATACACAACTTTGCCGATATCATGAAGCAATGCACCCTTTACCAGTGCATCCCATTTACCCATCACATCGCCTCCAAACTTTTATTACGAAATAAACGACTTATTACTTTCATTATATATTCATCTCTGTTTAAAACCAATAGAGAAATAGTCTTATTTATACAAAAAATCCAGTATATTCACAAAAAAGAATATACTGGATATATTTTTGTACTCATATGAGTTTTTGAGATAAGACTCATTCCCCTATAAGAGGATTTAGTTAACGATAAAAATAGAGTTAGAGAAAGAATTAGAGTTAGATATTTTCGTCCCCATCAGGGGATTATTTAATTTAACAAGAAACAAATTTTACTGTAACAATCAACGATATGGAATACAAGTTGCCGTCTCCATCAGGGGATTATTTAATTTAACGCAGTAATGGTATTAAGTACAGTAGTAAATGGTGTATAGTTTCCGTCCCCATTAGGGGACTATTCAATTTAACATGTAACAGATGTAAAAACTGAAAAATCTGAGTACAAAATGGTGTTTCCGTCCCCATCAAGGGGATTATTTAATTTAACATGATCACGGGAGAAATATAATGCGATTACTCACTATTAGTTTCCGTCCCCATCAGGGGATTATTTAATTTAACCGCCTATTTAATATAGAAATTTTGGTTTACCTTGATTTCTGCACATTTCCGTCCCTATCAGGGGATTATTTAATTTAACCTGCAAGCGTAAAAACTCTCAATACTTTCAGTATTAAAGATGAGTTTCCGTCCCCATCAGGGGATTATTTAATTTAACGGGTTAGAAATGCAAAAACAGCCACGATTTACAAGCGGTAAAGTTTCCGTCCCCATTAGGGGATTATTTAATTTAACGGTAATAAAGATTATTTTGAATATATGGAAGTAGAATACGGGTTTCCGTCCCCATTAGGGGATTATTTAATTTAACGTAATCACTAGTGATGCGGTAGCAATCCGCTGTTATAGCATCATGTTTCCGTCCCCATTAGGGGATTATTTAATTTAACTCATTCGATAATCGTTATTCTAAGAACTTTGTTCGTGAAGATGTGTTTCCGTCCCCATCAGGGGATTATTTAATTTAACTAGCCAATGTGATAGGGTTTAATATTCCTTATGAAAACCTAACGTTTCCGTCCCCATCAGGGGATTATTTAATTTAACGAGTAGAAAGCCAGAAGCTAAAGAATTTAAGCGTTGGATTAGTTTCCGTCCCCATCAGGGGATTATTTAATTTAACAAAATTACAAGACATAAGATATTGCACAAGAGTTAATTTGGGAGTTTCCGTCCCCATCAGGGGATTATTTAATTTAACTTTATTTGGTTATGGTTATGAGTGTTAGGTTATAGCGTAGCGTTTCCGTCCCCATCAGGGGATTATTTAATTTAACGCGTTATTGTCGTCAGCATTATATGCAAAATGCCATGGATTTGTTTCCGTCCCCATCAGGGGATTATTTAATTTAACAGAAAAGGGGTCTAAAATGACAACAAAAAAAGCAACTACAAGTTTCCGTCCCCATCAGGGGATTATTTAATTTAACTGTATAAAATGAATAAAATTAGACTTATAGAGGGTTACCATCGTTTCCGTCCCCATCAGGGGATTATTTAATTTAACTGACTGTTAACGCTCGTGATATTGTTAAGTCAGCGAAAGGCGTTTCCGTCCCCATCAGGGGATTATTTAATTTAACGTATATGACATCAAAAACGATACAATGTATACGGATAAAGATTGTTTCCGTCCCCATCAGGGGATTATTTAATTTAACGTACAAATTTATGGAAAATATATGGACCATCAGTTGAAAGCTAGTTTCCGTCCCCATCAGGGGATTATTTAATTTAACTAGAACGATATAAAGGAATGTACGGCGGTTATGTCTATTGTGAGTTTCCGTCCCCATCAGGGGATTATTTAATTTAACGCATGAGGTGTAACATGAATGGCAATGAATTATTAACACATAATAGTTTCCGTCCCCATCAGGGGATTATTTAATTTAACATGCGTTTGATGAAAACGGTGATGAAATGTTAGTCATCGTGTTTCCGTCCCCATCAGGGGATTATTTAATTTAACAAGGTCTTTAATAATTTTATACAGATATACCGCCGTTAAGATGTTTCCGTCCCCATCAGGGGATTATTTAATTTAACCTGATACAGAAAATATGGTTGTATCTTTAACATTGGAATTGCCGTTTCCGTCCCCATCAGGGGATTATTTAATTTAACGTTTACATCCGCTCTTCTATTGGCATTAAACGTGGTTTAATGTGTTTCCGTCCCCATCAGGGGATTATTTAATTTAACTAAGCAATGTTGTTTAAAGCGATATGCAAACAAACAGTTTACTGGTTTCCGTCCCCATCAGGGGATTATTTAATTTAACGTAATATAAGTCGATTGCCATTTAATTCATCAGTTTCTAAAGAGTTTCCGTCCCCATCAGGGGATTATTTAATTTAACCCTGTATCTGAAACAATAGATGTTATCTAGCCTAAAAATGCCATTAACGGCGGAGATTATAAACCAACCTCACATGTCACTTTAGTATACTAAAATAACACCTACAAACCGCGCCGCTATCGCAACGGCGGAAATTCAATTTCAAAGAGTTAATATTTATGTATATTATAACACAAATCGTTTAAGGGCGTACTATATCTTATATAATTGATATTCACATATAAAAAAAGAGACTCTATAAACTGGTAAATAAATCGTGTTATAATGACAGCCCCATTATCTATTACGATAACGGGGGCTATTACTTTTTACGTTACAATATTCGTTATTATATTACACAATATATTAGTATAATATCCATATCCCCACACAACTCGTAATAAGCGCTACAAGCACAGGCACAGAGGTTCGTTTAAGTAAATCTACCGATTTAATATGCGCTACCCCGGCTACACCAACCATAACAGGGCTAATAGGACTCAAGAACAGACCTAGACTTGCCCCATTTTGCATGCCAAGCATGGTCGTAATCGGATCTAGTCCAAGGTTAGATACAATATCAGGTACTAGCGGTACCAATGTAAATAAAGGTGCTACATTACTACCTGTTACCATACTAAGGCCTAGCATGCCGCCCCCCATGACAGATGTAAGTCCCACAGAATTAAGAGATAGTGTTTGAAGTGCGCTAACTAGCGAATCAATAATCCCTAAGCTCACTAAGCCTTGTGCGAAAACCTGTCCACCAATGATTAAAGTTACAGCATAGGAAAACTGATTACCCATTCCTTCAAAAAATACGGTTGTGCTTTTAAGGACGGTCCTCAAATTACGATGACGGATAAGTTCTGCCAATAAAGCAATGCCAAAGGCAAGCATCATGGCAAGGGTTACATTCATCTTTACGCCAGGCAAACCATATTGGCTAAATCCCAAGATGAAACATAGTGGCAATAAAGGGAATAACATATATATCTTAGGACCAATTGGCGCCTCAGGAATGCTTTCACAATCACCTACGTCCATAGGGCCATCTAAGCGATCGCGATATCGTTGCCACAAGAAATGTGCTACAGCCGTCACAACAGCAACTAAGAAATAGAGACGTAATTGGTAACCTACGAAATAGTTTGGTACCGGTATATTAAGTGTCTTAGCAATGAGCAATGTCGAAACGGCACCAGGCCCAACATCCATCAAATGCCCTGTAGCAATAACCGCAGCAGCGCCAACAGGACTTACACCTAGTCTCAGCAGCACTGGATAGATGGTGACCATCATAAGCAAAGCAAGGCTCAATGGATTCGGTACACATATGGATAGTCCCATATTGAGTAGAAACATAAGTGCTAGTACTATATACGGCCGATTGAGGCGATATAAGGGACGAATAAATGTATGCGCTAATCGCGTCCCTGCCCCAATGTGTTCCATATATTTTGCATAACCAGCACAGGTCATAATCATAAGACCTAAACTCACTACATTTTCAGATGTTGTGATTCGCACAATATCCATCGCATCAAAGGCAAGGATGCCTGTTGTCTGAGATTCATCTAATATAGCGTGAATCCAGTTACCTTCATAGGCGATAAACATCATGAGAATGCCCATGCCAATTAAAATAGGCTGCGGTTGATAACGCTTCATCAATAATATACCGGTAATGGCAATAATGATGAGACATATAAGTATATTCATAAATACCTCTCATATAAACGTTCTTGTATAATATAATTATAGTATACACAAAGCACAAATAAAAATACATGATAAAAGCACCATCATCAGCTACGATGATGGTGCTCTATAGTTTTTATACAGTAATAATATTACTTATTCTCTTTCAACCACTGAATAGCATATTCCGCATACACAGCCGATGCCGCAGACAATACGCTATCGTCCATGGTGAATCGATTGTTATGGTGATCAAAGGTGGCGCCTACCTCTGGATTTTGAATACCGATAAAGGCAAAGCAACCTGGTTTATCTTGTAAGTACCATGCAAAGTCTTCGCCTGGCATTACCTTGCGCATTTTGGAAAGTTTTTCTTTTCCTAGTGTGTCGATAACAACGCGTTCAGCCAGTTCACTGGCAGCTGCGTCATTAATAGTTGGCGGTACTTTCTTTTCATAAATCAATTCAGCAGTAGCACCATAAGCTAATGCTGTATGTTCTACTACGCGACGTATGGATTCTACATAATGATCTTCTTGCGTTGGATCAAAGAAACGAATAGTACCACCCATTTGTGCTTCTCCTGGGATGACGTTCCATTCTGAACCGGAATGAATGTTACCAATGGTAAGCACAAGCGAGTCTAGAGCACTCACATTACGAGACACTACGGTTTGTAGGTTCATAACGATGGCACTGGCTACAACGACCGCATCAATGGCTTGATGCGGTTGCGCACCATGGCCTTGTTTGCCCTTTACACGAATCGTAATTTTACTGCTAGCTGCCATGCGTGGGCCTTCTTCTACAGAAATAAGACCAGCTGGTAAATCAATCCATACATGACCACCAAAGATGGCATCAATTTTTTCAAACCAATTATCAAACTTCATGAAATCAGGGGCGCCAGCACCGGTTTCTTCGGCCGGTTGGAAAGCAAGGTATACATCGCCTTCGATACGGTCTTTCATAGAGGTAAGCATCTTAGCCGCACCTAGTAAAATTGCCATATGACCATCATGACCACAGGCATGCATCTTGCCATCTACATCGGATTTAAAATCAAATGTATTATGCTCTTGTACAGGCAAGGCATCGATATCTGCACGGAGGGCAATCGCTTTACCCGGTTTTGCACCATGAATAATGCCGATAAGTCCTGTTCCACGTTCTATATCTACATGAACCTCTACGCCCATGGATTCTAATTCTTTAGCTAGAGTTTTGGTTGTTTCGAACTCTTCATTACTGAGTTCTGGATGTTTATGAAAGTATCTACGCCAATCTTGGACATAGGTTTTATATTGTTCAATTAAATCGCGACTATGCATGATATCGCCTCCTTAGCTTTCAGCACAGATTAACAAAATATACTAAAAATCCCCATATTTATGGGAATAACAGGGTAAATGTAAAAGAAAACGACAGGCAATGCCATGTCGTTTTCTTTATGCTTCTTATCGATTGCGCAATACCGCTTGTACCGCTAAGGATACAACAGCAGTTGCCACCGCTACAGCTGCCGTAATTTTTGCAGTTGTGCAGAGCTCATCTTTTGTTGGTTTTGCTTTTGCTGCAATATCTAATGTTTTAGCAACAGCAGGAACCAATACATCATTACGTAAGGATTCTGTATTCATATTTACTCCTCCAATATAGACTATTTATTCTAGGTTATCACGAATAGAATATAAAGTCTACATATTCATCGGATTTTATATATATATTTATCAATTATTCATACAAAACGAATGAATCTATCAATCTAAGACTATTTGCTAGCCAATTCACCGATTACATCTGCCAAAATAGTAATAGCTTTTTCCAGTTGTTCTTGAGGAATGTTAAGGGCTGGCAACAAACGAACCTTGTTTTTAGCAGATAAACATACTACGCCCTTTTCTAGACATTTAGCAATAACGTCTTTAGGATCTACTGTTGTTTCGATACCAATCATAAGGCCCATACCGCTAACGCCGACAACACCTGGTTTACCTTCTAAGGCATGTTTTACGTAATCACCTTTAGCTTCCACAGTAGCCAAGAATTCTGGTGTTAACCGTTCAATGATAGTGCAACCTGCAGCGGCACAGATTGGGTTACCACCAAATGTAGTAGCATGCGCACCTGCAGTTAATACGAATTGCGTTTTTTCATTGAATAAAGTAGCGCCCATAGGCAAGCCACCTGCTAAGCCCTTAGCGGTAGACACGATATCTGGTTCGATGCCAAATTGTTCGTATGCATACAGACTACCCGTCCGACCATTACCTGTTTGCACTTCGTCGATGAGAACGAGTTGATCGTGTTCATGAGCATATTTTGTAACAGCTTGTACGAATTCCTTATCGAGAGGCATAACGCCGCCTTCACCTTGAATAGGTTCCATCATAATAGCGCAAACTGCTGGATTAGCAAGGACTTTCAACGCCGCTTCGATATCATTAGCAGGCGTATGAACGAATCCTTCTGTGAATGGGAAGAAATGTTGATGGAACACATCTTGACCTGTAGCGGACAAGGTTGTTACTGTACGACCATGGAAGCTATTAACGAGCGTAACGATGACATTACGACCATCGCCGTATTTGTCATGGCTATACTTACGAGCGGCCTTGATAGCACATTCATTAGATTCGGCACCAGAGTTACAGAAGAACACCTTTTTCATGCCTGTCCGTTTACATAACATTTCAGCCAATTTAATTTGTGGTACGGAATAATATAAATTTGAAATATGGTTTAATGCATGAGTTTGTGCAATCACTGCCTTGGACCATTCATCATCGTCTACACCAAATGCTGTAACACCAATGCCAGAACCAAGATCGATGTATTCTTTTCCTTCTACATCCCATAACAAAGAACCTTTGCCTTTTTCAAAGCAAACGTTAAACCGGCCATACGTATTGGCTATATACTCTTTATCTTGTTGTTCAAAATCTTGTGTCTTACTCATCATATCCTCCAAACGTACGGCCTAGCCGCCGTCAATCTATATGCAATATAACGATGGCAAATGATGTTACCATCGTTATATCTACTATATTACTTTACAAACATTGTGCCAAGACCTTCATCGGTTAATAGTTCGATGAGAATGGCGTGTGGTATTTCACCATTGATGATGAAAACCTTTTGAGCCCCTGCATTGATGGCCTCTAAGCAACAGTCTACCTTTGGTATCATGCCACCAGCGATGACGCCCTCTTTTTTCAACTGTTCCGCTTCAGCAAGGGTAATCTTTGAAATAAGGGAATTAGGATCATTTACATCCCGTAGAACGCCATCAATATTCGTCATGGCCACCATGGTTTCCGCATTGAGGGCACCTGCAATTTTTGCAGCTGCTGTATCGGCATTGACATTGTATACATTGCCTTCTGCGTCACAACCAACGGAGGAAATGACCGGAATGTATCCCTTACTGATGACATCGTCAATGACCTTTGGATCGATTGTATCTACTTCGCCTACATAGCCAAGTTCTTCATTTTTCTTGTGTACTTGAATGAGTTCACCATCCACGCCACAGAGGCCGATAGCACGGCCACCAAAGCTAATGAGGTCTGCTACGAGGCCTTTATTAACCTTACCGGCCAGCACCATTTGTACTACATTCATCGTTTCTTTGTCGGTAACGCGCAACCCATTACTGAATTTTGATTCAATATTCATAGCCTTTAAGGTGCTATTAATATCTGGACCACCGCCGTGAACGAGGACTACTTTTACCCCCACTAATTGGAGTAGTAGCAAATCATTCATAACGGATTTTTTAAGTTCCGGATCCGTCATGGCATTGCCGCCGTATTTTACGACTACGTATTTATCTGTATATTGTTTGATATATGGAACGGCCGCCGTTAAGATGTGCGCCCGCATTGCATTTGTTACACTGTTCATAGTGAAAGCCCCGTTTCTTCTGGCAATCCAAGTGCGATGTTCATACATTGTACGGCTGCACCAGAAGCGCCCTTACCTAAATTATCAAAAATAGCGTGAACGACCATGCGGTCATTATTGCCAGTAACAGATATGACCATACCATCCGTATTGCTTAATTTATTGGCATTTAACAATTGCTTATTATCTTCCTCTAAATTAAGCGGTGCTACCTTGACGATGGTGCTATCCTTGTAGAAATCTACGAGTGCAGCATGCACATCTTCTACGGTAACAGGTTTTGCTAATAGACGTGTATGTAGGCCAACACTGACCTCCATACCGCTGTAGTAATCGTCTACGATAGGCATGAATATTGGCGCTTCTGTAAGGCCACATACATGGGTTACTTCTGGCAAATGTTTATGTTGTTGACTAAGGCCATATTGACGTGGTGCGTAAAGGAAATAATCCTTTGGCTCCGATTCGTATTGACCAATCATCTTCTTACCGCCACCACTATAACCAGTGAGGGATGTAATGGTGAAAGGATAATCTGCTGGAGCAATGCCTGCTTTCACAAGAGGTGCAATGCAAGCAATCATGCCACTTGCATGACAGCCAGGATTTGCGATATGTTGTTTCGTTTTAATATCGTTTTTATAGCTTTCACCAAGTTCAGGAAAGCCATAGGCCCAATCATCAGCCGTTCTAAATGCTGTGGATGTGTCAATAATCTTGCAAGGATAATCGCCAATAGCAGCCACCACCTCTTTGGAGGCCGCATCAGGCAAGCACAAGAACACGATATCCGCGTTCTTTGCAATGCTCGCAATGACATCAATATTTTTACGGTCCTCATCGGAGATGGATAGTAATGTAATATCCTTCCGACCGGACAGCCGTTCGTGAATTCTAAGGCCCGTCGTTCCTTCGTGACCTACGATAAATACCTTATATGGATTCATATGATAACCTTCTTTACTATACGTGCTAGATGACCTCTCCCGCCATCTGTGTTCTAACTATTATTTCATTGGATAGTCGCCAAATGTAGCAACCATAACCGCCTTAATGGTATGTAAACGGTTTTCTGCTTCTTGGAAAGCCAAGGAATTAGGACCTTCAAATACGTCCTCTGTTACTTCGATACCATTCATACCGAACCGTTCAAAGATATCTTTACCAACTTGCGTTTCCGTATTGTGGAATGCTGGCAAGCAGTGACAGAATTTCGTATTTGGATTGCCTGTTAAGGCCATCATATTCGCATTGATTTGGAATGGTTTAAAGAGGTTAATCCGTTCTTCCCACATATCGTAAGTATCGCCCATCGTTACCCATACGCCGGTATAAATTACATCAAGGCCTTTCACGCCTTCTGCCACATTATCTGTGCATGTAATCGTAGCGCCTGTTTCCTTCGCTACTTTTAAGCATTCTTCGTAGAATGGACCAGCTGGCCAGAATTGTTTAGGACCGATGAGGCGGAAATCCATGCCCATTTTCACGGCACCACTCATCAAAGCATTACACATATTGGATTGACCATGACCTACATAAGCATAAGAAATTTCGTTCAATGGTTTATCGATATTTTCTTGCAATGTAAGGAAATTTGCCAATGTTTGTGTTGGATGATCCATATCTGTTAGGCCATTCCATACAGGCACGCCTGAATATTGTTCCAATGTATCCACGTCTTCTTGGTCAAAGCCACGGAATTCAATGGCATCATACATGGAACCAAGAACACGCGCCGTATCCTTTAAAGATTCTTTTTTATTCATTTGAGATCCTGTAGGACCAAGGTATGTCGTATGCGCCCCTTGGTCTGCTGCCCCTACTTCAAAGGCACACCGTGTTCTCGTAGAATCCTTTTCAAAAATGAGTACGAAATTTTTGCCTTCCATCGTTTTGATTTCTGTGCCCGCTTTTTTATCTGCCTTTAATTTAGCAGCTAGATCTAAGTAATATTTAATTTCTTCTGGTGTGTAATCTAGCATTGTCTTAAATGATTTATTATGTAAACTTTTCATGATAACTCCTTCAATCTATACGATATATTTATACAATTTTATTTTTGTTATTTGTGAAAGCTACTCTTTCGGTTGTAAATATTCTGCAGCTAGTGCGGCCATCATGGTAATACCGGATTCTAAAATCTTTTCATCAATGGTAAATCCTGCATTATGAAGTGCTGGATTGCCTTCAAAACCGGTTCCCAACCAAAGGAAAGCGCCTTTGATTTTGTGTAAGTATGCAGAAAAATCTTCTGCCGCCATAGACGGATGTTCTGGATGTACTACGGCATCCTTGCCAAGGTATTTTTCTACGATGGATGTAGCATAGTCAATAGCATCTGGGTCATTAATTGTTGCTCCATGACCACGTTTATAATCTAAAGTACTCTTTGTTTTGTACATCATATCCAAAGCTTGTAAGCTTTCACCTAAACGACGTTCAATATAGTCACGTTTTGCTGGTTCGTAGGTACGACATGTACCTTCGAGGTATACATCGCCACAGCCCACATTATAGCGGTCACCACCATTGATAACACCGATGGTGCATACGAGATTTTCCATTGGATTCGTCTCACGGGCCACTATGGATTCTACATTAACAATCCAGTTTGCCGCAGCTACGATGGCATCGATACCATTGTGAGGTTCTGCACCATGTGTAGATTTACCGTGAATATGAACGAGGAAATGGTCTGATGCAGCCATGAGATGACCTTTCTTAAGGCCTACCGTCCCTACCGGCAATTGAGGCCATACGTGAAGGCCAAAGATTTCATCTACATCGTCGAGAATTCCGCTGTCCACAATGCCTTGTGCACCAGGAAATAACGCCTCTTCTTCAGAAGGTTGGAATACGAGTTTAACGGTACCGTGCAATTCATCTTTAATAGATTGCAACACAGCTGCCGCACCAAGCAAAATCGATATATGTCCATCGTGTCCGCAAGCATGCATAACACCTTCGTTTTGTGATGCAAAAGGTAGTCCCGTCTCTTCATGGATTGGCAATGCATCAATATCCGCCCGTAACGCAATAACAGAGCCTGTGTGAGCGCCCTGTATTTCACCGATAACTGCATAATCTGAAACATCATTGACAAATGGAATCCCTAGTTCTCCAAGAGTCTTTTGAATGAATAAAGATGTTTCTTTTTCTTGACCAGATAATTCTGGATGACTATGAATATGTCGACGCCATGCTATAACTTGTTCTTTATATTGTGCTGCATATTTTTTTATTAAATCTTGTAATGTATTCATGACGTTATCTCCTTTATACACAGTATGTATATTTTATACATTTAACGTGTATTTTTATAACCTATGTACGTATTATAATACTATCACTTATATTATTCAAGTTTTATACATATATTTTGTATTTTTATTTGTTATGCTATGCATTAATTTTAATCATAGAACTATAAGCTATAAATTATATGAATTTCTAAGTATAAAAAAAGCTGTAATAGCATGCGTTGATGTAACGCATGCTACTACAGCTCCATTTATTTTTCAATGACAGACTCATCTACCTGTGTACCATCAGCCAAGAAGGCTCTTACAACTAATCGATTTGGTGTAACCGTCATAGTCATATAATTACTTACCTCTCGATCTGGTATTACATATACATCGAGAGGATGTTGTTTCCACTTAGGGCGCCGCGCATCCCCTGCTATACCGGTAAGAATGTATAAAGGCCCCGATGCATCGCGGTCAAAGTTTCGTACATGGCCCCGATTACGATAAGAATGTAGATGAGCGGATAAGACTAAATCTACATGAAACTCATCGAAAATAGCTCAAATAGGCACGAGGCTCACGTATCTTCCAATCTAAGGTATACATCTCGTGATTGCCCAATGTCGGGGCCAAAGGAATACCAATCACTACGGCGGTCTGTACTATAACCAACGCGATATTCATATTTAGTATCAGGTGTTAAATCTGTAATCGTCCCCTCATGAATATACGTCGTACTACCATCATCTGTGAAAGCAGTATCCGTAGCCGATAATGTCTTAATATCATCACTACCAACTAGGCGATACTCAATAACCGCATCAGCTTCGCTGCTATCTGATTGCCACATAATGGTTCGACTCGTGCTATTATCCTTTGCTACGATTTGGCGTATATAACGACTTTCAGAATCAAGTAGAGGTTTGATCTCTTGGCCACTTACAACAGCTACCGTTCGAGCGATTCGACTTTGTATAGCATCTTTATATATATAGCCTCCAGTGACTAAAGTAGCTAGCGCTACAATAGCTACAGTCATTTTTACTAATCTATTTTTTCTCATAAAATTCTTGAACATCTACTTTTCTATATCTAGCAGAAATACATCCCAACATATTTAATTGCGGTATGTTCCATTCATTAGGTAAATAGATATCACAGGTAAGCTCATCGCCTATAGAGTTATTAGCTATAAATTGATAACGACCTAACTCTTCATTGCTACATACTCTTTCAAGCTGATTTAAAGTAGTGGCACCCCAAAATCGACTAAATTCCGTCCAAATAGTTTCTGCATCAATTTGAGATAACTCAACTAGTAGATTATATTTTATGCCAACTTTACAGCGTTTTTTTAAGCCCTTTTCGTCAGCACTACAGACCTTTGTCGAGCCCTTTTCAAATGACCATTCTAGCCCATCTAATGATTGAACTTGTGTGGAAATGAGATTTTTAAAATTTGAAAAGTCTCCGAGAAAATGTTTACACGCTACCTCAAATGTATCTAATCTATCTATATTGCTCAATTCACAATACCTCTATTAAAGAATTTCTCTACTATTTTTCGTAATATTGTTTCATTTGTGTATAGCCATTGACGATGACCTCAATTTCACCAGTTCTAGGATGGAAAATAAGCCCATGAACAGGTACGTCTTTTGGAATCAACGGATTCATACGCAATTCGTCCACTGTTTCCTCTACATTTTCAGCAGGATGTGTAAATCCATCCGCCCAGTGTTCCATTTCCTTTTTCACCATATGAATCGCTTCTGGTGCAATACCACGAGCTAACATTTTTTCTGTTAAGTTTTTAGCTGTTGTTTTAGCCATACCGCATTCATGGTGACCAATAATAAAAATTTCGTTAACACCTAGCTCATAAATGCAAACCAACAAACTACGAACAACACCATCAAAAGGCCCTGTAATACAGTTACCTGCAGTCTTAACAATCTTAGCCTCACCTCGACCAATATCCATGGAATCCTCTAAGAAATTCACAAGGCGCGTATCCATACACGTTACAATCGCCATCTGACGGCTCGGCATCTTACTGCATTTTGTATCTACATCAACATATCCTGTATTTTGATCCTCTACATATTCCTTATTATGTTTCAAAATATCATCAAGTAAACTCATATTTCCTCCTGATAAAAAAGACCTTGTCTAAATTAAAGCAAGGTCTCTATATTTAATACATTCGATATTTTATTATATCATAAAACGAATAGATATTATTGTCCGAGTGAAACTCATACTAGCGCAGTGACTTTACTAGGTCGAGGCCCTCGGCCGAAGACCGTTAAGGTAGCTGGAACGAGCAAGTATGAGCTGAACGCCAAACTTTGGCCCTGCGAAGCCCGAAGGGCGAAGTCAGACCCGGCCGGTGGAGCGAGCAAGTATGGGCTACTCAACCTGAATACTCTAGGTTTATATGTCACTAGCGATCCGGAGTCGCCAATGCCTCTATTGCGACACTACCACCACGAACGACTTCGATGCGATTAACGAACATGTCTTTAAACAAGGCAATCATATCATTGTTCTTAGACACTGTTTTTACGCATTGTACAAGTACGGATTTTCGATTGTAGTCGATGACCTTAAGGTCAAAGGTTTCTGCAATGCGGAATATTTCTTGTTTGTCCGATTCTTTACAGCTATTAATCTTGATGAATAGTAATTCTTTTTTTGTAATAGGCATGTCTGTAAAATCGATGACCTTAATAACCTCAACACTGCGGTTAAGTTGCTTAATGATTTGTTCATATGTCAAATCGTCGCAGGTGAGTTCAATGGTCATACGTGACATGGTAGGGTCTTCAGTTTCACCTACTGTCAACGTATCAAGGTTATAGTTTTTACCAGCGAAGAGGCCTGAAATTTTGGCCAATACGCCGATTTGGTTTTCTACATATGCTGAAATGCAGCGTTTTTCTAAATGTAATTCCATAGCCCCTCCTATTTTTTATCCTTTAATAACATGTCGCTCAATGATTTACCGGCAGGTACCATTGGCAATACATTTAACTCGGTTGGAACGATGCACTCAATAAGTGTTGGTCCTTTTTTGAAAGCATCTGCCTTTTTAAAAGCTGCTTCTAATGCTTCAGCTTTTGTAACACGTATACCTTGTGCACCATAGGCTTCTGCTAATTTCACAAAGTCTGGTACATATTCAAATTCATCGTTATCAATCATATCACGAGTGACAATAGCACTTTCATCCATCAATAAATTAGTACATGCATAGCGTTTATCGTAGAATAATTGTTGCCACTGACGTACATTGCCAAGATAGCCATTGTTGATGACAACCAAGGTCACAGGCAAATGGTAATGCATAGCTGTTGCAAATTCTTGAATATTCATTTGCACGCCCCCATCCCCACAAATAGCGAATACGCGTTTTGTAGGATTGCCAAATTGAGCACCAATAGCCGCAGGGAATCCATAACCCATCGTACCTAAACCGCCGGATGTCAACAATTGATGATTGCCTTCAATTTCGAGGAATTGCGTAGTCCACAATTGGTTTTGACCTACATCGGTTGTCACCACTGGACGGTCATAATGATTATTAATGTAGTCGATAATATTTTGAGGCGTAAGACCTTCTTCACCAGCTTGCGTAACAGGACGCTCTTCTTTTAACTGTTGCAATTGAGCTGGCCAATCGCCTAAGTCGTGAGGTTCAATATATTCCAATAGAGCTTCAATCGCTAGTTTTGCATCCGCCACGATTGGAATATCTACCTTAATATTTTTAGAGATAGATGCAGCATCTACGTCGATATGTACAATTTTGCAGTTTTGTGCAAATGTACTCAATTTGCCGGTAATACGGTCATTGAAACGAGTACCAATGGAGATCATCACATCACAATCGGTAATGGCCACATTCGGTGCATAACCACCGTGAATGCCTACATTGCCTAGGTACAATGGATGACGTGAACTAATAGCACCTTTCCCCATCAAGGTAGTGACTACAGGAATACCCGTTTTATCTACCAGCTGTGTCATCAATTCATTAGCACCACTGATGCTAATACCGCCACCTAATAAGAATAAAGGACGTTTAGCTTTAGCAATAACGGAGCACGCTTTTTTTACCTGACCAATGTGAACTGTCGTATTTGGCTTATAACCACGGATGTTAACTTCATCAGGGTATACATCAGATCCCATCGCTTTTTGAATATTCTTAGGTATATCTACGACAACAGGACCGGGGCGGCCTGTACGAGCAATGTAAAAAGCTTCTTTCAAAATACGTCCTAAATCTTTACGGTCACGAACGGTAACAGCATATTTACTTACATTACGAACAATGCCGACCGTATCTACTTCTTGGAATGCATCATTTCCCATCAACGCCAAATCAACTTGGCCTGTAATACACACCATAGGTACACTATCTGAGTAGGCTGTAGCAATACCGGTAACAAGATTTGTCGCACCTGGGCCAGAAGTAACCATGCAAACGCCAACCTTACCAGTACTGCGTGCATAACCATCAGCAGCATGTGCTAATGCTTGCTCATGGCGAGGTAAAATTACTTTCACCTGATCTTGTTTGTATAATTCATCCATAATATCGATGGTTGCTGCACCAGGATAGTTGAATAAAATCTCAACATTCTCCTCTTGCAATGCTTTCACCACATATGCGGCACCTGAAATCATAGCCATCCTCCTATATACCAACCTACAAATGCTAGTAGATTATATCTAAAAAATTGAATATTACTGTTATTTATGATATACTTTTTAATATATCACATCTTAGTTGATGTGAGTATGAAATAACTCAATAAATCACTAAATTTAGTCGTATTTTCTGAAAGGACTGAATACTATGAAAGAAATTTTAGGTTTCCACTTAAACGGTTGCCCTTATTGCCATAACGCATTCCGTGCAATCGAAGAATTACAAGCAGAAAATCCTGCATATGAAAATATCAAAATCGACTGGGTTGAGGATCAAGATGCTCACGAATTATTCAAAACGCATCCATATGAATATTATCCTAACCTTTGGTTCGGTACTGATAAACAATACGAAGCACAACCTGGTGAAAGCTATGACCAAACTAAGGCATACATCAAGGCTGTATTCGACAAAGCGCTTGCATAAAAACTATATAACCAATAAAAATGCACCTCTAACATACAATCTAATGTAAGAGGTGCATTTTATTATGCCTTAGTATTAATACTTTTTTTGTCTTTCCATTCTAAATACATATGACGAATAACCTGAATTGGAGAATGTAGTAGCATCCGCGGACCACCATAGCGCATGATTTCACGGATTTTTTCTCGGTAGATCGGCGCATAACAATGTGTTTTGCATACGCTACAGAACGTCTTATGCTCCATATGTGGACATACATCGATGCGATGCTGTGCATACTGCCATACCTGTTCACAATCTTCGCATAGTTGGCCCTTCGGCGTATGATGTTTGTCATGACAATAGATGCCAATGATTTGACGCATCGTTTTGAGTTCTAATTGACGCTTTTCTTCTACTGTCATAATACCTCCTACTTAACCGACCACGATACCCATGCAACCGTATCCACTGTCTTATTATGAATTTTACCATCTATAATACGGGGTTCAATGAGTTGTCTAATTTCTCGCTTCATATCTTCTATGGTCCCCCACTCAGTATTGTGAAGGCGCATTGTGAAATAATCTACTGCTTTATCAAGGCTCATAACCTCTGTTTCAGGAACTGTTTTGTAGGTAACTTTCACATTATGACCTATCTCATGAATAGCATCTAAACATTCTTTCAGTTTACCAGCCCACGGAAATGAATCTCGTCCGAAGAAATGTTCTGACAACATATCTACCGTTTCATCCATACGTTCACTAAACGCAATCCATAGACATGTATCATGGCTTGCATCATGCATGGCACGTATATTCTCTACATCAAACATAATAGGACAAAAAATACTATATGCCAAATCAAACGTTTTATTCCAACCTAATCTTTGTCTAGTTTCTTCAGACCATGGCGCAATATATAAACTCACATCAAGGCCTTCTGTATCTGCCAGTTGTTTTGCACCATGAATCATCCCATCGGATAAATCAATGCCCGTAGTTTTATAGCCTTCTCTTGCTAATCCAAGTGCGTAATCGCCGACACCACAACCAATATCGAGGGCAGTCCCACCATTTGGAGGTAATAGATGTTCGTCCTTTAAAAATGAGAGAAAGTCAGTTACCTGTGCCTTACGATCTGCTCGATTATGTAGTTCCACAAAAAATTTTGACCGATTATTCCAGGCCGCTTGTTCATCGCGCCAATCATGGAGATCAACGGATACTTCTTGTATTGTATTATTCATATTATATCCTCTACTATGATACTGTATATGTGACTGTAAATATAGTTAACGCAATATCCATATGGCCCTATCGTTCCAAATGGGCAGTTCAGATTTTGTATATGGATACTATATTTTTATTGTATATTATTCTCAATAATTTTTGTGTTACTATAGTCACATTTACATATATTATCTAAAGTATCGAATATCCTATTCTATATATTTACATTGTATCGGATAAAATATATCGTATAGAACGTCCCTTGCCAATCTGTTTAAGTCGCCCCTTCTCCACTAATCGTCTTAACACTCTACCGCTAGTGGCCTGTGCTACTTTTAATTCTGTATCAACATCACTCCGTTTAATGCTTCCACAATCACGAACTAGATTAATGATCTGTTCTTCTTGCTGATAGCTAATTTTAGGTACATTATGTTCAGATATAGGCTCATCGATATTGCAATTTGGTAATATTAATTTAAATGCATTAGTAGTCACAATAATTTGAGGTTTAACTGTTTTATTTTTATAGGCATCCATAATTTTTTGTAAGCCTGTCCCATAGGCTTCAATTAATTCTAACCGATAAAATACATTAGCTAATTTGGGATTCCGGCACAATGAAAACCCATCTAATAAAATATCGTCTAAACTAGTTCTAGGTGGCAAACCGCCAAGCGATGTAAACTCAATACGATTATCATATATGCCTATGGTTGGACTGGCCATATACGAATAATCTCTATGAACTAGCATATTTAATAATGCTTCACGAATAGCAATCTGTGGATAATCTCGTTTATCCTTTCTATGAAGCCCTTCAATAGTGGCTTTAACTGCATTTCGATTATCTATATACTCGTATGCTTCATATAATTGATCTAATAAGGCCCCTCTGATTTCACGCCTATCTCTAAAAATATATCCATCGGTTCCCTGAAATACTGCAATTTTCAACTCATGAGGACATTGATCAGACAATAGTAACCCCAGATTGGTATAAATATCATCAAATTCAGTAATGCCTAAGGTTCTTTTTTGCGGATCATTAAAGGCTAGAGTTTTATCATCAAATTCATGTTTTAACCGTTTAAATGTTAATTTTTGTTGTAAGGATCTAGCACTTTCGTAACTATCTCCGTCAGTATCGCGAATCATATCCTTAATTAACATATCACTAGCTGGCACAGAAGCGAAACCTTGTCGAACATATACACCACTAGGCTTTAAACCCTTACTATGAATATAATAAGGTCTTAACGTGCCACGTTGGACTGTAATTTTTAATATATTTTTATCATGCTCTACCAAATTATCGTAATGAATAAATTCAGTAATATCTGGCTTAATGGAATCTCGCACTAAATTACCTATTTTCAACATAAGAGCATCACAATCATCTATACCTACAATATCGCCATTATCATCAATACCAACATAAATAGTACCACCATTAGTATTAGCAAAGGCAATAATCTCCTTACGAATATCCGCTGTATATTCTCTTTTTAATTCTATTATTTCCGATTCTTTATACATAAAAACCTCCTTTCTAATCTAATCTAATCTAATCACATTGTACTATTTTAATGATTAGAAAACAATATATTTCATTATTTCCCCATAATCATCAAAAGGGACTATACCCACATGCAATATGTTTGCATAAGGTATAGTCCCTTATAGTTAGATAAATTATTTTTTATTATCTTGCTTAGTTTCTTCTGTATCTACAGATTTACCAAGCTCATTTTGTTTTAAAACTTGTTGTTCTAATTCTTCTACACTAGTTGGTTGTTCAGATTGTTCAGGTTTATCTTGAGGTTTAAATTCAGCAGGTTTCTTATCGAATGTATCTCTAAGTTTATCAGTACCTTCTTTAGCTAAGTTTTTGATAGCCTCAGGATCTGCACCGCTGAATGCTGCAAGAGCGTCTTCATTCTTAGGATCAAAGAAAGGCGCTTGTTTAAAGCCTAACATAGCAGCTACGAATACCATTGGAATTTGCGCAATAGCACTATTGTATTCTTTAACTTGGAAGTTATAGATTTCCCGTTTATTAGAAATGAAAGTTTCATTTTCACTAATCGCTTCTAAAAATTTACCATATTGACTATCGGCTTTTAACTCTGGGAATTGATTAGCTAACGCCGTAATATTTTGAACAGCCTTAGCCGTTGCACGTGCCATTTCCAAGAAATTATCAGATACCTTTAATTGAATAGATTTCTCATAATCGCCATATTCATCAACTAAACCAGAGTATTGATTGATAATAGCTACCTTTTTCTCATAGGCTACGATAATATTAGCGCGAGCTTCTTTAATCTCTACAGTTAATTTTTGCAATGTATTATATTGCTTAATAAAGAAAATTATCAATGCTAATATCAGCAGAAATATTAATGAACTCATATAATCCTCTCTCCATTTCTGTAATACTATAATGAAAACCAAACTAACATGAACAACATGAATAATTTGGTAACATTATACCATATCAAATATATAACTGATATGAAATTTTATTCATGAAGTACAAACTATAGAATACATTTTATGAACCTGTCATAAGCCGGTATATTGAAGTTCCACCATCAGTTTCAATATATTCTAAACCCTCTAAAAATTCATTATTTCCTAAATCTTTATAGGCAAGTTGATTGTGAATCTTTCTTAATAGTTCTACATTGGTAAAGTATTTTCCATTATCTGCAGTTAGATACACTTTAATATCAGTTTGAAATACTCCATCAATACGACATTCTTCGTCTAAATAACTCATATCTATAACAGTTTCATTGCTTCTAAGCTGCTCAACCCCCGTAATAAAAGCTTCATAAACGATGCATACCTTACGACTATTAATAGCGATGCCATTAGGATTCCAATTTGCTTTATTATCCTCTATATAATTGATGATATCCAAAGTGAAAGCATCATTACTCATATACTCTTGATTAGAAAATTCCCAATACACTGATATCAGTACATCATCAGTGCTAGGAGTAGCCGCTAATTTCTCTTCTACTAATTTTTTAGTTTCTCTTTTGAGTAAAGGCTTTTTAATAATGTAGAATACTGCCATTGTAGGTATTAACATCACGGCTAACACTGTTAACATATGAGTCAAACTAGCTATCGTACCACCTGCTCGCCCTGCTTGAGAATGAGCCGTACTTAGATCTTGATTTACTGTATTGGACGTATTCGTCATATAATCTAAAAGCCATGGATATTCAAACATACCAGCTATAATAGCAATCAGTATTAAAGTAACTACAGTAACACAGATAGCGAATAATTGTTTAGCTACCTTATTACAAACCATTTCCTTCTCAGCCAATGATAATACATCCATTTCAGATATACCTTTACTCCATTTAGTAGTACGTTCATGTATGTCCATTCATTTCTCTCCTATTAATACATACAAATATCGCTTCAATGTTAACGATAAAAATTATTTCGTACACCACTTATATTTATTATAATAAAGAAAAGGAGGACTTTAAAGTATGGGAACCTATATACTAATCCTAATGTTTGTATTAGTTGCTATTGCCGTGACATTTGCTACTTATAACTTATCTATGATTAAATCCATGCCGCCTGAAGAACGTTATAAACTCCTCTATTTTAAAGATGATCAAGTCTCTATAGGCATTGGATTAGTAAGAAGAACATATAAATTAAAAGATATTCGCGAAGTGCGTTTCTCTAAAGGCAAAAAATTCCGCAGCATGGGAAGTTGGGCAGGCAGAATGAAGATTTGCAAAATAAATGGTAAAACAAGTCGTTGGATAGAATTTGATGGTACTGTCTATTACAAAAAAATGGTATATATATCTAACGAAGAAATTATTGATAAATCAATAGACATACTCATGAAAGAATTTAGATCTAGAGGAATTCAATGTAATAAATATAGATAGTAACATACAAAAACGGCTTCTCGAAATTTCGAGAAGCCGTTTGCTATTGGTGCGCCTAGCAGGATTCGAACCTGCGCACCCGGTTCCGGAGACCGGCGCTCTATCCCCTGAGCTATAAGCGCATGTGTACTAAAGAATTATACCATATTACAGCATGCTTCGATAGTATATATATTAATACGTTTCTTATTCAAGAAGCCTCTAATACCGCGCACTAATTTGGATAATATTAGAGGCTCTCTATTTTATATTCCTTAATAAATGTATAAATCATCAAGGAAGACTTGTCTTATTATAGGCACTAAAAGCGCCTAATGAACCTTAGATTTTTTAGTATATTCTTTTTTATTTGTAGGCTTGTTATTTCTATAATAATCATCATTACTCTATATTTCAACCTTATTATTTAAGAATAAGATTATTCAGAGGTACCTAAGCCTACTTCATATGAACTAATAAATTTATTCATACTCCTCATTGCAATTTTCATTGCTTTTAAAGACTCTTGTGTGTTCTTAATTTTTGCTGTCAGTCTTTTCTTTTCTTTTCTATCAGCTACCTCAGCTTTCAATCGTAGTTCAACTAACCCTTTCTCAATATCACTAATATTCTGAACATACTTTTCATAAACTGTATTTGAATATTTAATGTCATTTTCATCATTCAAAAATACTTCTCTTACTGAGACTATTAGCTTGGCAGATTGTAATATAACATACTTTTTTCCCATGAGACCTATTGCTCCTACGGTACCACCAACACTAGCACCTACACCAAGCCCAAGTATTGCTCCTCCACCAACAATAGCCATCGTTCCTCCGGCCATTCCAAGCCCACCTGCAGCTACAGCTCCACCACCAAGATAAGCTAAAGAAGCATTTGTTAATGCTACACCACTTAGCCCTGCGAAATTAGATCCAACTAAAGCTACCGCAATTGTTGGTGCGAGAGCTCCTACAGTAGCAATTGTAATAACTGCAATACTTGTTGTAATCGCAAGAGAAGTCAATGCTGTCTTTAACACCTCATTCAATTCACGACACACCTTGTCATAACATGTCCTTAACCTTTTAACATATCCATCTAGCTGATATGCTTTAGCAAATACATCATCTAAATATTTATCACTATTATTTTTCTTATAGCCAGCAATTGGTATGCTTAGAGATGAATATTTCTTACTTGGTACTTTATTTCCTTTTTTATCAGTCTCAACACTTAGTGGAAAATATGGAGTAAATAGCATAGCCTCTAAAAGAGCAAGCCTAAACCATGGCTCACTAGCATTATTCATAGATATTTTTTCATGGAGTTCCTCTAAAGAGTACCAAACTAACCTAGCATTTGCGTTTTTCATAAAGCTAGGAAATCCCTTCGTCATATACTCTTTCCATTCTTTAAGCCATTCTCTTTTAAGTTGACGTATTTTTTCATTACCGAATAAGGTCTTTGTACACTCAATATCATGGAGTGTCTTATAATACTCAAGATTATAAAGAATGACTATTTGCTCTTCATTAATTCCAAACTTATCATATTCCATATCATTGAACATTCTCTCATAGATATTCTGATCTACAGCAGTACAGGTGTTCTGATAAATTCTTTCATACATCTCTTTTATCAATCTGATATTACGTCGCTTTAATGCCCATACCATCTCATCACCTAAAGCAAACGCAAATCGCCCAACACCAACATAGTTTATTGACACCCAGTATTTCTTTGTAACTATAGCTTCTGATACATCTAGAGTTGTGAATACTCCCATAGCTATTGTAAGCATTCTTGTAAGAGTTGGGGAATTAGCAGGAAGTATTTTATTTACATCAATTTTTCTGAAGTCTTTAATTTTCCTTACAGGAACTTCTTTAATCTGTTGTGCCAGCTGCCTAATCATATAAAAAGTTCGGACTATACATTCATTCGCAATTACAGGTATAGCTTGTTTTGCTACCTCAATGGCAACACCCAATTCTCCACGTAAATCCATCTTTACAACTGTGTCAGAGATAATTTTACCTTTCTCATCACGTTTAGCAAATAATGTACCATTAAATAATTTTGATAAGAATTCTGAAAGAGTTAAATCATCTTTTTTCAAATCTTTAAAAAAAGGCAGAACAGACATCTCTTTTAATAGAGAAAGGATAGGGCCTGGAATACCAGTTCCTCCACCTAAACCAACCGTACTATTCGATCCTGCAATATCACTAATTAAATGAAAAAACCATACAAGTGTACCATTCATAATCTTAGAGGAAATATCCTCCCCAATAAAAATTTTACTTTTTTCTGGTACATCGACAATTATAAATTGTCCATAAGAATCTGTCCCATAAGATTTACTTGTAAACTGCGTTAAAAGCGAAAAAAATAGCCCCACAATTGTAGGATGATGTGCAAAGTCTCTCAAATGATGTTGTAACCCTCCACCAAAATCAGGTGTATTACCATCAGCTGGAATAGGAAATTTCTCCTCTAAGAACTTTACACACTTTTTTAAATCATCTGATTCACACCCCATCATATTAGCTATCTTTTTTACTAATTCGTCCACCTTTTGACTTGAAAGCTCTCTCCCCTCAGCAAGTGAAAACTCACCCGTCCAAAAAATATCCATCATTCCACATAGTAGTCCTGAACCTAAGGCAATTAAGCAATCCCACTTATCTACCTTACTAGAAAGCATTTCTATCTTCGAATTAAGATCGAAAATAATACGCTCTAAATCGTTTTCCTCTAATTGTAACTCCGTAGAATCTAATACTAATTCAACTTGAATATTTTCTAATTCATCCATATCATTTTCTAGCTCCCGCCTACATATATAATCTACATTTTAAAGCAATATATTTTCCCCTAAAATAAATGTATTATAGAAAACTATCCATTTTAATAACACACTGAAATGTTTACTTATAATCTTATTGCTTTAGTAAATTCAACTATAATCTTTATCCACTCCTAATATGCAACGTATTTAATAATATTCTTAATCATTATCACCACCCATTTACAAATAATACAAATAACTTCTATTAGTATATATTATAACACAATTAGTAATGTTAAAATTATTAAATCTAAACTAAATACTACTTGTAGAATATCCTTTTATACTATATCTATTTATTCTAGAGAATATGATAGCGAATATCTCTCCCGATAATCAAAAAATAAGCCTCTATCATTAAGTATAAATACCTAATAGTAGAAGCTTGTTAAACTATATATTTTCTTTAATTAAATAAAAGAGTGCATCACAGCTACGACTGACATCATCATAGGTTTCGTCAAAGTTTCCCGTATACCAAGGATCTTTTACATCTCGGCTTTCACCAACAAAGGTCATAGCCTTATGCACCTTATGATCCACATCATCACCGATAATACGACGTAAGTTTCGTGCATTATTTTCATCCATGATGATGAGATAATCAAATTTACGGTAATCATCCATTGTCACTTGGCGCGCCTTACGACGAGTATAAGGAATACCCATTTCATCTAATTTTTGTTTAGTACCATAATGAGTATCATTTCCTATCTCCTCACGAGATGTGGCAGCAGATTCGATATAAATAGAATCAGTCAAACCTGCCTCGTTAACGATATGCTTCATATAAAACTCTGCCATCGTAGAACGACAAATATTTCCGTGACAGATAAATAAAACATTAACCATTATATCTCCTTTAACACCACACCAAGTGCCAAATTATTAACGTACAAAGTTCGTAGATACATTTTTCTCTGTATCTGGATATGGCACACCTTGCTCCTTGGCTACCGCAAAGCTACGCATCATCCAAATCATATTACGTGCAAGGTTGCGCATAGTTTGCATCCCTTCTTCATCCTGTTTAGCATCCGCTGCTACTAGGCCATGGCTAATATTCCAATATGTAGAGCCTGCAATTGGCATTTGAGAAATACCAAAGTATTTATTGAGTACATCAAAGGACGCCGTTGTACCACCACGACGAGCTACAGCAATAGATGCACCTGGTTTAAAAGCAAATGGATTTGGTGTTACATTTTCTGCACTGAAAAATACACGATCTAAAAAGGATAAAATACGACCACTTGGATGTGCATAATATACAGGTGTGGCAAAAATAAATCCGTCCGCATCCTTCGCTTTTTCTACGAATGCATTTACATCATCATCCTTAAATACACATTCGCCATGTTCAAAACAATATCCACATTGAATACAATCACGAATAGGTTTATTGCCAAGCTGAATGACCTCTGTCTCTACATTGGCTTCGCTGAATACCTTTTGTACCTCTTGTATAGCTTGCATAGTCGTACCATTTACATGGCTACTACCATTTACGATCAAAACTTTCATATTCTATTCTCCTAATTTTTACTTAAAAAATTGTATAAGCTCTAGTTTATATATATTAGCATAGAAAAATGAATTTGTTAAATTAATAGATTTCCTTGCTGTAATACACTAATTATGACATAATAAAGGCATAATTAAGATTATTTTAGGAGGTGAAAATATGCCAAGAATAATACCTATGAAAGACTTACGCAATACAAATGAAATCATGGATATGTGTAAGGAATCTAATGATCCTGTTTTCGTTACAAAAAACGGATACGGTGAACTTGTTGTTATGAGTATGGAAGCATACGAATCACTAACACGCTCTAACGAAATCGACAAAGCAATAACACAATATGAATCAGATATAGCTAATCATGTGCACGGAAAAGATGCCCGAACCCTCTTTTCAGAATTAAAGGAGGAGTATCTTGGACACCTATAAAGTCAAAATTTTCCCTGCTGCAGAAGCTGACCTACATAATATATTTATCTATATCAAAGAAAAACTCATATCCCCAAATACTGCACTAAAAATATATAACGATTTATTCCAAACAATAATAAGTCTTGAAGTCTATCCCACACGTGGCAGTTTACGAAAAGTTGGTCAATATCGTAATAAAGGATACAGACAGCTCTTTTATAAAAATTACACTATCGTTTATGCAGTTAAAGATAATGAAAAAGAAGTACATATCATCTCCGTAAAATATAGCCCTAGTAATTTTTAATAAATAATCAATTATCATCTTATAAACAAAAAATGTAGTAGCTCTCTTTCAGACTACTACATTTTTCATATATTCAATTAAAAGTTATGTCGTACCCCCGCATCGATACGCCATGTATTATCTATAGTAGCACCAAAGTTTTTCGTAAATGTGCCATATAGGTATGTACTAGGGCGAACGCTCCAGGAACCGCCTATTTCAGCATCGATCCAAGTATCTTTCAAATCGAGTTCCGTTTTTACTGTTGGATTGCCAGGTGCGGAATAGGTTGTATTCATCTTACCAGCAAATTCATGGGCCAATGCAAGTTTTGCAAAGATATTAGATTTTTCTGTTTCTTTACCAATGCCAAAACCTAATCTACCCACAGCGGAGTTAACGCCGTCTGCTTTCACATGCATGGAGCCACCACCGGCAATATTAGCATCATAGGAAACGCCATTCAAACGACCTACGATGAATTCTACGCTAGGGTCGATGTAGAAGCCATTTTGTTTCTTAATGCGTTTACCGTATTCGGCGCTTAAGGATGTACCAAATGTGTGGTAATCACCGTTCACACGTTGTCCACCTACAGAGTAAAGTTTGTAATTATTGGACAAACGGTTTCCACGAGCGATGATGTCTAGATAGCGACCATCATCATGTTGTTTTGTGCCATATAGCGCAATACCACCGATTTTACCGTCCCCACTGCCAACGGCGTAGGAATTGCTAGATGTACTGTAATCTAGAGCACCACCAAAGATCCAGCCATTCGATACCTTATGGTCATAACCAAGTTGTACACCATTATAGGTCATACGAGCATCAGCGCCATCTGTAATCTTTGATTTACCACCAATGTATTTAGCCCATACACCTTGATCTGTATTAGCTAAACGAAGGTCGCCTAAACGGCGTTGTAAATCGTTTGTATTATTACGCCATGCCATAGCCGTAGATGCAAGAGCGGATTTAGTACCGCTTACCAATGAGGATTCCCCAACGTGTTTAACAGTCGCTGTATTACCTACAACAAGATTACCTTGTGCATCAAATGCATCTGTACCAAGTTCTGCAACAGCTGCAGGACGTGTAATTCCTTCATTGATTTGAACTGCGGTAGCTAGTTTCTTATCATTTCCAGTGTATTGCAATTTATTAGCCAAAGATTGCATTTCAGTACGATAGCTAGCATCATCGGTTAAGTTTTTAGCACTATCCCCTTGCACCGTTACATGGCTATTGTCAGCCGCATGTTGGATAATGATTTGCCCCTTACCTTCTTCACTAGCTGGTGTACCTGCTTTGTAATTAGCATTCACAAAACCACTATAGTTTTGAATCGTGATTGGACGTGCATCGATTGGATGAATGATACCTGCTGCAGTTGGGTTCGCCCCACCTACGAGATTACGTACTTTACTTCCCTTATATAGGTACGCCGCATTATCTCCAGAAGGACGTTCTTTTTTAGGAGTAGGTCGTTCCATGCCGATCCATTCATTATTCCAAGTAGCCCCATTTTGTAGATAAATATCCGCACCAGAATTATGTGGATTTTTATTGCTTTCAGCATATTCATTCAAAACAGCACCGGTAAGGCTAGAGTTAGGTGTTGTGAAAGCTAGTGCTATATTAGTTGGTTCTACATTGT
>ERZ1106922.76-NODE-76-length-57044-cov-134.599010_pt1 | contig 57044 bp, 65 predicted proteins | sample MGYA00403656_ERZ1106922 | MGnify/ENA primary metagenome ERZ1106922 (study PRJEB35170, sample SAMEA104062453) | human gut metagenome | biome: human gut; feature: human-associated habitat; material: faeces | place: Denmark | collected 2012-10-12 ... | reverse complement strand
AATAACGTTCTCCACCAACCTCTGTCAGATCGATTTCCCAGAGCACCACGCTGGCCGACTGCTCCGCACGGGTGCATTCATTCAGTGTTTCCTGCCGGATATCCTGCATCAGTTCACCACCTGTTTAAACTCTGCGCTGAACTCAACACGTAACATACTGACCCGCGATGTCCATTTTGCGCAGGTCACCCTGATCTGCCGCCAGCCATAAGGCGGCGTCCACAGAAAGGCTTTCCAGCCCCCGTGCTCAGCCAGAAACGACTCCAGCGCCCTGGCCTCCTCGCGGGAGACAGAAAGCGTCACGCTGTACGTTTTCAGGTCAGCATTCAGCCCGGCAGGCGCACGCTGGGAATAGCCATCACCAAAGCGCACCTCCCTGACGGAAGGAGCCGATGTCACATCCATCCCGGGTTTCACTTTCCAGCGGAAGGTTTTCATCGTCCACCTCCGGAGAACAAGCCACCATCACGCATCTGTGCCTGAATTTCATCACGGGCACCCTTGCGGGCCATGTCATACACAGCCTTCAGCGCCTGTGGTCCAATCTGCCCGTTCGTGCCGTCGTTGTTAATCACCACATGGTTATTCTGCTCAAACTTCCCGGACGCCTGCGACCGGCTGTCCGCCAGACTGCCCGGTGTACCGACATAACCGCCGGTGGCATAGCCGCGCATAAGCCGGTAAAGATTCCCCACGCCAATCCGGCTGGTTGCCTCCTTCGTGAAGACAAACTCACCACGGTGAACAATCCCCGCTGGCTCATATTTGCCGCCGGTTCCCGTAAATCCTCCGGTCGCAAAATGGAATTTCGCCGCAGCTGCCTGAATGGCTGTACCGCCTGATGCGGATGCGCCGCCACCAACAGCCCCGCCAATGGCGCTACCGATACTCCCGACAATCCCCACCATTGCCTGCTTAAGCAGAATTTCTGTCATCATGGACAGCACGGAACGGGTGAAGCTGCGCCAGTTCTGCTCACTGCCGGTCAGCATCGCTGCCATATTCTGTGCAATACCGTCAAAGGTCTGCGTGGCCACGCTTTTAACCTGCGAAAAACTGTCCGTCGCACTTTCTGCCCACTCGCCCCAGCCGGACTTCAGACCGGCCATCCAGCTTCCACGAAGCTGCTCCTCCGCAGACCAGGTGTTCTTCAGTGCAGATGTGGCCTTCGCCAGCGCATCCGGATTATCACCGTACACGTCACGAAGGCGCTGCTCTTCCGACTCCCGCTGCGCCTGACGGTCGGTGAGGCCCCGCGCCTGGGCACTGATTGCCGCCTGCTTCGCGCCCTGCTGCTGCTCAAACCGCGCAGCCTGCTGTGCCAGCTCATTCAGCCGTTTCTGGTGTTCAACTTTGTCTCCCAGCTCAGCCAGCTGGCGTTTGTACTCCAGCGTCTCTTTCTCATGGGTCAGCAGGGATTTTTCCTGCTCAGATAACTGCCGTTTCGTGGCTGCCTCTTTCAGGACCGCATACTGATTTTCCGCTTTCCATAAATCGCGACGCTGCTGGCTGATTTTCTCATTCGCACCGCTGTGTTTTTCCAGCGTCCGGAGCTCGGTTTCAAGCGCCAGCAGGGCAGCATGCGCCTGGTCTTCCTGACGCTCACCGGCTGACACTTTGACTCCTGACGACTTCGGCTTTTTCAGCGTCGATTCATAATCCTTTTTCGCCGCCGCCATCAGCGTGTTGTAATCCGCCTGCAGGATTTTCCCGTCTTTCAGGGCCTTATTCAGTTCTTCCTGACGGGCGGTATATTTCTCCAGCGGCGTCAGCAGACGCTCATACCCCTTCTGCGCCTCTCCGGTATACTTCAGCTGTGATGCGTCCCGTTCGGCCCGGTCCCTGGCGGCCAGTTCACCGGCTTTTTCCATATCCGACTGCAGCGTGGCCGCTGCCAGCCCCAGCCGGGCATTTTCCCGGTCATTCCATGCGCCCTGAAGGTTGGCCCGGAAAGAAGAGGTTTTACCGCGGCGCTGGCTCCGGCTCTGGTACCACTGCCATTTTTTATCCGCCTCATCAAATGCCTTCTGCGCACTGGCGAGCATATCCGCTGAGGACTCAGGACGACCGATATCCAGAATGGCATCCCACATCGATTTGAATGCCTTCCCGGTTTTATCCGCCCAGGTCTCCAGTGTCCCCATGTTTTCTTTCAGGCGACGGGTCTGCTCATCAAAGCCTTTCGTGGCGATATCGTTCGCCGCCTGTAAGGCCCCGGCCTCATCACCGGAACGCTGCAGCTGCGCAACATACGCAATCTGCTCTGCCGTCACGTTACGGAACTGGCGCGCCATCGCAATCAGCCCCGACGTAGAGTCGGTGGTCAGTTTTCCGAAAGCCTCTGCAACCTTGTCCACCTCCACACCGGATGCAGAAGCAAAACGCGCGACACTCTGGTTGATGGCATCAAACTGTTCACCACCACGCACACCGGCATTCACCAGGGCTGCCAGTGACTCACTCGCCTGGTTAAACGTCAGCCCTGCGGCCTGTCCGGCTCTGGAGAGCGTCAGCATGCGATCGGCAGTCAGTCCGGACTGATTACCGGAAAGAACCAGGGTTTTATTAAACGCTGAAAGCGTGGAATCCCCCTGGTACCAGGCGTACGCCAGCGCACCTGTCGCCACCGCCAGCGAGGTGACCCCGACCATCGGCAGGGTGATCGCACCGGCAAGCCCCCTGAACATGGGGATCATCCCGCCGAAGGAGTCCTTCACCTGACCGCCCTGTTGCAGCAGGATCAGCCAGGGATTCTGACCACCGGCAAGCTGCGTGGCGATATCCGTAAACTGTGCGGGCAGGGTTCGCATGGCCGCTTTATACTGCCCGACGGAAATCCCGGCTTTTTGTGCAGCCAGCGCCTGGCGGCTCAGGCCCTGTTCAACAGCACTGGCGGTTTTTCTGGCGTCGGTATCCAGACCTGAAAAATGACGCCTTACCCGGCTCATCTGCTCATCGAAACGGACCGCATCCAGACTAAGGTCAATAACAAGATCACCAACCGGCTGGGACATATCTCACACCTCCGGAAATCCCCGCTGAAGCCATCATTAATGCGGCATCATCCACCATGACATCCGCCACATCCGCAGACGATAAAATATCGCGCCCTCCGTCCCCACCGAACCGGACGCCTCCGGCAAGTCCTGCCGCTTTCTGCATCAGCATTTTGTCCTCATCCGGCCTCTCCACCTGCTCTTCCTCATGCCGGGGGACAAGCAGACTGAAATCAGAGGGATGCATATCCGGATCGCAAAAAAACAGGCTGAGTACAGCGTACGTCAGCCCGGAAAAATGCATATCCAGCTGGGTATCGTGAAAATAATGCATGCGGTAAAAATGTCGCCAGTCGGCATATTCGGTGGATGTCATCCCGGCAAGCATGGCGCGCCAGTCAGGCCTCCCCATCTCACGCGCCAGTCTGAGGGCAAAATTCAGCTCGCCGTCGAAGACTTTCCCGCAGAAAAATCATCATCAGTCAGCGCGTTATTTTTCGCCACTTCGGTAATATCCGTATCCACATGAACAGGCCCGCTCATCCCGGACAGACGCAACACCACATCTTCCGCCCGGGCAATGGCATCAGCAGGCCAGGTGGTCAGGACTTCCTGCTCAATCTGCATCACAGCCTCATTCATTGACGGTGACCCCGTTTTCTGCGGATGGTTATGCCACAGGGACATCGCCACCAGAAACGCGCCGGTTCTGACGAGATCTTCCACGCTTACCTGCAGGTTGCCGCTGGATTCTGCCTGTTCTGCACGCCGTTTCAGGAGGGCAAGATGCTCAATACGCTGCAGCGCAGACAATTCGGAAAGCGTGACAGACACACCGTTATATTCAAATTGTTCTGTTTTCAGAAACATGTATGACCTCCGTTTACCCTGCAGCGCCTGCTTCAGTAACGGTGACTTCAGCTACCGTGGCAAACTGACCATTACCGGAAATCACGGGGATACTCACTTTTCCAGCCTTAACCCCCGTCACAGTGATCACCATATCTTTCACAGCAATGGTTCCCGTTGACGGATCGGCGGAAACCGCTCTGAACGTCTTGTCGGTTGCACTTTCCGGCTCAAAAGAAACAGTCAGGGTGGTTGTTTTTCCTTTTTCCACGGTACCGGATGTCGGTGTCACCTTAATTGCAGTGGCCGGCGTAATTTCGCTGCGTTCTTCCGCCACGGAAGGTTTACCCACGTTGGTCACTTTCACCGTACGGGTGATCACTTCCTTCGCCGTTACGGCCTTACCGATACTGCTGACCCAGCCACGGAACACATCCACCGTGCCGTTCGGGAAACGGATTTTATAGGCCCGCACATCCCCGCTTTCAAACCAGCCTATAAGCCCTTTCTGACCTTCTTCTCCCGGTTTCCAGGCCAGCGTAAAACTGGTATCTCCTGCAGACTTCTGCCCCTGCCCGGTCGCGCTCCAGTCCGCGTCTTCATCATCCAGGTAGTTATCATCGTAGGATTCTGCCGTCATCTCGCCCGGCGTCAGATCCTTCACCTTAGCCAGTCGCTGCCAGTCATCATCTGACAACGGGTTTGCATAAGCATCACCCTTGCCGGTGTAAACCCACAGAGTGGTACCGGCACCTTTTACCGGCGCCAGGGGATTTGGTGTTGGCATATCGTCCTCACATCTCGTATGTAATGGAATAAGTCAAATCTGCAGAGCTCCATAACGCCATATCGTCATCACGACGATAGTCATAGCCCTGCTGAACCATCGTGGTAATCATCCCTGCCAGTGCAGGGATCGCGGACATCGCCGGATAAATCCGGGACTCCATCCACGAATCCAGCTCTGAATCCGGCACCTGAGCAGGCAGGAAAACTTCAATATGCAGTGTGGCCCGCCAGGTATCCGCATCCAGCTCTTCACCGGTATACTCTGCATCCGTCAGATAAACCGCGACCGCGGGAAAATCCTCTTCGTCAAAAACAACGGGGCGACCATCAAACAGCGTCGCCCCGTGTTCATGCAGCTCCAGTGCATCCAGCACTGCAGCACGGATATCAGTATGTTTCATCGTTTTATCGCAATCCTCAGTTGTTGTTTCAGCGCATATGCCAGTTCTCCGGGCAGGCGTTCACGCCGGATACGGTCAACGTTTTCATCAAACGCCTGTTTCAGTGGGGCCGCCATCGGGATTTTCACCACATCAATGGGGTAACGGTTTTTCCCGGCCACACGCTGCATGACATGCCAGCGACCATTTTTTAATCGCTGAATAAATGCCCGCTGATAACGATGCTGACCGGCTTTGAGTATGCTGTCCGGACGACGCCCCGGCATCCTGATCCCCAGCTTAATCACCGGGAGATCACCGCGGTTAACGATAATTCTGGCATTCGGATTTCTGACCGTGGCCCGTTTCAGTCTGGACCGTTCCTTTACCAGTTTCCGGCTCACCCTGGTCTCCCGGGCAACCTGTGACGAAGACTGATTAATCGCCGTTGTGGCCACGCGGTTAATGGCCATTGCTGAAGCCGCCGGAATGGCGTTTTTACGAACCCGGCTCAGATTTTCAATCGCCTGATCAAGCCCTTTTATCGCCATAATTCACCCTGCGTTTATCGTCGCCGGTTAACTGCCGGTGGTTGCCCACGGTTGAGCCAGAGATAACAACTGCCCCCGTCATCCGGAGAAACACGATCCACCCAGAATGTCTCACCATTAATGGTCAGCGTGTCACCACGCCGCACAGCACGAACCGTATCCGTCCGTACAAATAATGACGGGCAGCTTCCTTCAATACGGACCCCGCTACCGGCAAACCCCAGCGACTCCGGATCGTCAAAAACCCCCTGAACTTCGCTGCCACACTGTGCCCCCGAGGTGAACTGCGCACAGAGCCCCATCACTTCAACAATCGTGCTGTCCACCCCGGCAAGGGCTGCATCAAAGGCATTCTGAAAATCACGCATGCTCAGCCGTTCCGTGCTGTATCATGGCTGTCGCCAGTGGTGATGGCACCAGAACACGCATGCCCCGGTACGTCAGTTCAACGGGACGGCCTGTCTCCGGGCAATACCCCATCACATGCAGGCATTGCCGCACACGGACCGCTTTAACATCATCCGTAGCATCAGTGTTGTGCAACTGCTCACCATCGTCTGTGTGATTTTGCTCAGGCCCGCTCTCATCACCAGGCATAATGCCCTCCCGGGAAGCAGCAAGCTCCTCTTCCCACTCAGACACACGTTGCGCAATATCCGCAGCACTCCCCGACATATCCGCCTCGCGCCCCAGCAGGCCAGCCAGTTGACGAAGACGTTTCTGATTTTCTTCTTTTGTTGCCATATCAGCCCCCTGTGAAAAAAGACACGGGGGCATTTCGCCCCCGCTCACGGATTATTTCACCTGCACCACCACAAACTCATCCGGATCCGGCAGCACCATCAGCGGTGCGGACTGCGTCATGGTAAATTCACGGGCCGGATCGCCCACGGTCAGCCAGTGTTTCGGGTAACGGGAAGAAGCCACCACACCTTCGGACAACGCCTGCGCATCCTGAATGGCACCGTAACAACGGATCCCATCTGCAGCCGTATTTCCCAGGACCAGCGTGCCCTCCGGCAGATAACGTTTTTCGGTACCGTCCTCTGCCACATAAGACGTTTTCGCCACCACAATGGCCAGATCGCCGTAATACCCTTTGAAAGACACCACCGCCCCCAGGTCTTTCACTGCCGTTTCGAGTTGTGAATTTGAGCCGCGACGGGTATCCAGTTTTTCTCGGAACAGCTTAAAACCATTCAGCAGACGCCAGACAGTACCGTCCATAATGGCAATATTCACAAGACCGCTGGCCTGATCGCAGTAGAGGTCAATATCATGCGTCGGATCAAACGTATCACGGTCCTGCTCAGACCATTTTTTACCGTCGGCCTGCTCAATGTTATTTCCTTCAGAGCGTCCAAAATCCACCTCGACAGTATCAAACTGCTCCCCTTCCATGGTGTATTTGCCATACAGCACGGCATTCACCGCCTGCATTTCTTCCACCTGGACAATGGCATGCTCTTCCTGTTTGAGGTTATCGGTGATGATACGCAGACGACGGTAGGCCGGGTCGTTCAGTTGAGCCGGATCTTCACCGGGAAGACGCTCAACCGCCTGCTGGTAATTAAATTCGTGTTTCGGCTTGACGTAGCCCGGACGTAACACGCGGGTTTCACCACCGCGATGACGCAGCACTTTTCCTTCAACAACCGGGGAGACATAGGCCGCCACCGGCGTTTTTCCGGTAATTTTGTCCAGCATCACCTCTTCGGTATGGAAATTCACCGTACGGCGGAAAAACAGCTCCAGAAACAGCGCACGAAATTTCACTTTTTGTTCGGTATAACCGAGTAACTGGCGGGTCGTAAACAATCCCATAAATCAGTTCCTTTCATTCAGAAATCAGTCAGGCCACCGCGGTGGCCTGATAACGTGTTACGGCAGCGCCGCGTGACTCAGGGCACTGCCGGCAAAGGCATTTGCCTTTTTGTGTTCATCCACACTGTCAGGCCAGCGGATTGCCTCCGTCGCAAAGGTCCCCGACTTGTAATACGTCAGTACCGTCTCTGTGCCTTCAAGCGGCAGTACCAGTATGCCAACCGCACTACCGGCTTTCTGTCCGTCCCAGACCACCAGTTTCCCGGTAGCTTCATCCAGCATCAGGGGCGTCAGTGCCGGTGTTGCCGAGGAAATCCCGCTGCTGCCTGTGGCGGTATGAGCCGGATCATTACCGGCAAAAATACGTACTTCCGCACGCTGTTCAGTGATGGTTTTCGTTACCATATTGTAAAAACCTCCTGTTGATGGTCAGCACTGACTTCATGGCATAGCCATGAGCATTTTCACGTCCGCATCACCGTCTGCTGACGTCTGTGGCACGCCACCCTGTACCGCTGCCGGTGAATGGTTCGCCATGATGCGTTCAAACAGGGCGGTTGTGGATGCAGAGACCGGTTCTGCCTTACCTGATCCCGCAGCCAGCACAGCCCGGGCGCTCTCCACAGTCATTCCCGGGCAGGCAGCCAGCTGTTCAGCCTGCGCCTCAGCCCCTTTTGCCTCATCCAGTGCCATGATCTGATCACGGAGTGAGGGTCCGGCATCCGCCTGCGGTGAAGCAGCCAGGATCGGGCGGGCTTTTTCCACCGTCATCTCCGGCATCGCCGCCAGCGTTGCCGCCAGTTGTTCACGACCGTTCGCTTCTTCACACGCCATAATGCGATCGGCTTCACTCTGCGTGGATGCCACCGGCTGCTGCGGTGCCGCCGCGGCCAGAATCGCCCGGGCCTGTTCAACGCTCATGCCCTGTTGTCCTGCCAGCATCGTGGCAAGCTGTTCACGTCCTTTCGCTTCCTGGCATGTCAGGATCCCCATAACTCGCTGGTTCTCCTGTGCGGCGGCTTCCGTTGCAGTTAATTGCGGCATAGTGCCTCCTCTGACATTACTGTTCAGCGCCGTGGCCATCACACTGATGGCATCCGACGCATTGACTAATTCATCCGCCAGCCCGGCATCAATGCCGGACTGACCTTCAAAAACGGCGGCCTCTGTTCCCGTGACGGCATCAACAGACAGGCCGGTAAACATCGCCACTTTTTCGGCAAACATCCGGCGCGCCGCATCAATCCGCTGCTGCATGTCCTGGCGAACCTCTGCCGGCAACGCTTCAAACTGATTGCCATCCACCTTGTGCGCCCCTGAGTAAATCAGCGTGATATCCACACCGGCCTGCGCCAGATGACCGGCATAGCTGACATGGCTCATCATCACGCCAATGGAGCCGATACGGGATGTCTGGGTAACCAGCCGTCGGGAGCAGGCCGACGCCAGCAGCATGGCTGCAGAACAGGCCGTGTCATTGCACAGTGCCCAGACCGGCTTCTGCTGACGGAGGCGGTAAATCATGTCAGCGCAGTCAAACGCGCCGGCGGCCTGCCCGCCCGGACTGTCAATATCCAGCAGTACGCCCTGCACCTGGCTATCCGCCATTGCCTGCTGAAGACAGGCGACAATGCCGTCATAGCCTGTCATTCCGGAAAATGGCCGCATACCCCCCAGCCGGTGCACCAGCGTGCCGGTCACTGGCAGTACAGCAATACCGTTCACCACCCGGTAAACACGGGCCGGTCGTTTACCTCCGGCCATGTACTCGTCCGTTTCAGCCAGCATTCCGGGAGCATCAAGCTGTACCTGCTGCTGTGGTACCGAAAGACTTGCTGCCCCCATCTCGCGCCCGAGCGCGCAAAAGAAAACCCGCGCATAGGCGGGCTCCAGAAGCAGCGGTTCATTGAATGCTGCGGCAATAATGTGTGAAAGATTACGTCTCACGTGGTGTTGTCTCCTCTTCCGGCCTGCGACTCTCCGCTATCTGCTGCTGATACGCCTGCGCTATCCACACCGGACGTGAGAGTCCGGCTTTTTGCCGCTCAGCAGATTCCCTGACCTGCTGGCGGAAAATGTCCTGATAATCCTCGCCCATCAGCGCCAGCTCTTTCTCATACGTGCTCAGTCCGGCCTCAATGCGCATCACTGATTCCTGGACTTCCTTGAGCCCGTCAATGGCCATTCTTCCGGCACCAATCCACTCTGCCCGTGACCAGGCTGATCGCGCCTGATAAAAATCAAAACGTGCCCGTGGCGGACGAATAATCCCCCGAAGAAGTGCCTCTTCCAGCCAGCAGGAAAACATCTGCGTGGCCAGCCGGGCCGCAATAAATTTTCGCCGCCCCATAAAATAGCGCCACGACTCATTGGCGGAGGCGCGGGCACTTGAATAACTGACCTTCGAGTAATCACGGGACAACTGTTCGTAGGAAACGCCAAGACCGGCGGCGATATACCGCAGCAGCGCCTGTTCAAGCGCCGAAAATCCATTGTCTGAATCCTGCGCAGTCTGCAGTTTCAGATCATCCCCGGGGAAAAGGTGCGGAATTCTGACACCGCCCAGCGTCACGTTATTCGTGTCATACCAGCTGGAGAACTTCTCCAGAATATTAATAAGCGGATTATCCTTCTGCCCCTGCGGCGCACCGGCGATATATTCAAAGGCCTTTTCGGTATCAAGTTCACTTTCAATTGTCGCTGCATACATGGCTTTCACAATGGCCGACTGAAGCTGTGTTGCCTGCAGGGAATCGAGCATCTTCAGCCGTTCCATGACGCTGTAAAACTGATTAGCCCCACGGGTCTGCCCGTCCTCCACCGGCTCGAAAATATGCAGCATGGCCGGACGCCCGGTGGGAAGTTCACGCGGGATCCGTTCCCATCGACCACTACCAGAGAACGGAAAATCATCCTCACAGATATGGTACGCAACGGCACGGCCATATCGATCGACCTCCACACCGGCCCGTAGAAAGCGGTTCCCCATACCGTGTCCAGGCGTGTCCACCCGTTTCGGACTCACGGCTTTAAAACGCGTACGGAATAACTGCGTGGTTTCCGTATCCCAGACCGGCTGCACAAAGATTTCGCCGTTAAAGACATGAACGCCCACACCTTCACGGATAAATTCCGTAAACGTGCGTTTCCCTTCCACGTCGATCTCGCCAGACATCCCTTCTGCGTATTCCGACCAGGCCGCCTCCACCTCATCGACAAAACTTTTTGCCGCGGTCTCCCGCATCCCCAGCCAGCGCCAGTTCGGACGGTAGCTGATCAGAAACATATGCCCGACAATGTGATCCTTATGCAGAGCCACCGCATTGGCCGCTATTCCGTTATTGCGCACCAGATCATCTGCCCGGGCATTCCCCAGACGCAACGCGGGCAGCAGGGCCGCATCGGCACTCTGCGCCGGTGGCAACCACTCAGCCATTTGCCCGCCAAATCCTGCACCGCCCCCGTTGTAGCTGAGACTCTCACGAAGCGGAACGCCGTTCACATCAATCAGGACAGGCGTTCGTTTCATAACCTCACTCCCAGCGGACGACGGCGACGCCGGGTTGTCCCCAGTACCGACTCCGCATCATTGATCGCCCGGTTAAGCTCATCCAGAGAAGCCGCCGTATATTCAATTCTGCGACCATCTTTCTGGACAGACACCACCCGTTTACCGGTTAATAAATCAAGGCGCGCCTGACGCAGCGCCTGCAGTTCAGCGACTGTAACCATTCACTCCTCCGGACAGCTTCGCTGCCAGTTCTTTAAGGGTTGGCCGGGTCGTCTCTTCTTCCCGGGATTTTGCCAGTACAGCCAGATCAAGCTGCCAGCGTTGCACGGACACACGTAATGCCGCGTAGGCATACACCAGGCAGTCCAGCGCTTCGTTACGCCGCTTTTTGTTATCCCACAGCAGACGCATCTTTCCTTTTTCCCACTTCTCCACAAGCTCTTCCGCGACCAGTTGCTGCGCCTCTGTCTGCGAAAAAATCTCCGGATCATCAGGAAAACGGATGGCATACGACGTGGCTTCATCCACAGGCGTGGGATCGGCTTTCATACGGGCATAGAGAATTTCTTTTGCGGTGTCCGTTCCCACTTCACACAGATACACGCCCCGCTGATTGCGGGTTTTTGGCATGGTGATCACCGGCTTGCCATAGACAGATGCGCCTTTTACCGGCAGCACCCGGAAAACACCGTGTTTTTTTGACCTCTGATAAACGATTTCGCCATCGATCCCCCCGGTGTCCCAGCAGACACGGGAAATAGTCATTTCGGTTCCGTCTGCATGGCGGTATTTTTTGTTGATCGCCGCATCCACACGTAACAGCGTCTCTTCCTCATCGGGACGCCCCATAATGATGATTTTATCCACCAGAAAGGCTTCCTCTCCCGGAGCCCATCCCCAGACATACATCTCAAAACGGTTTCGCTGCGAGTCAATGCCCGCCGTCAGATAAACCACCCGGGCAGGCACCGCCGCCGTGTAACGCACAACCTTATCCATCAGCACCTGGTGATCGAGTTTTTCGCCCACGGCCTCTTCCCAGGTCTCGCCCAGCGTGGTGTTCACAAAGGTTTTCAGGCCGTTGGGATCTTTCAGGGCATCCAGCCAGTCATAGACAATCTGTACCCAGGTGGTGAACGGACTGTACGCCGTCCAGATATGGAAAGTGATGGAGCGCGGCGGCGGAATTTCATCACCCCGGGCGCTGAAAAACATCAGGCCGTCACGGGTCAACATGCCCGTGTTTTCACAGATCCACCGCCCGTTACTCTGGTCAAGCTCAGACTGATGGATCACACAGCCATGATGCTCACAAAGGTAGAAAACACTTTCTGGCTTATTCTTCTCCCACTTAAGACCGAAAGGCGAGGCATCATCACCAAATTTCAGATACTGCTCCTCCCCACAGTGCGGACAGGGCACATAAAAACGCATGAAATGTGCCGACTCGTTAGCGGCTTTTTCGATCTGGCAGGAGCCTTTGATTTTAGGCGTCGAGCCGCGAATGGATTTTGGCCATACAGAGCCCTCAATACGTTTATCCCCCAGCAGGGTTGGCGACCCCTCTTTTTCAACATCCGGCTCGAACGAGGAAAGTTCGTCATAGCAGACCACGTCCACGGATTTTTCACGGTAGTTTTTGGCGGCAGCGCCGCCCAGGCACCAGAAACCGACGCCCGATGAAAAGCGTTTCAGCGTGAGAGTATTGTCACGATGTTTACGACCCAGCCATGGGGAAAGGTCTTTCAGGCATGGCACGTTCCGAATCGTCGCCTCCACGTGAGACTTCATAAAATCTTCAGCGGCAGAATCCGTGGGCTGAAAAAGCAGACTGTTTCGGGATTTATGCTCAATAAAATACCCGACCACCCCCAGCAACATCTTTGTATAGCCAACACGGGCAGATTTAATCAGATTAACAGTGCGGATCTGATCATTCCCCATGCTGTTCATGATGGCGATCTGGAATGGCAGCGTTTTCCATTCGCCCTCACCATATGAAGATTCTTTAGGCAGATAATAATTTTGATCAGCCCATTCAACTGGCGTCACCGGCAATGCCCTTATCAGGGGCTGTAATGCAGTTGTGACAGCGCTCATCATATTATTCAGTTGTTGCTCTGATATATTCATCAAGTAAATCCGGTAATTTATCCCCTGCCCGCGCACACTGATTTGCCCCCTTAGCAATAAGGGTTTTCAGATGGTCAAGATGGCGCGGTGTTAAATCAGGAAACTGTCGCTGCATGGATAAAGGGATGGAATCAAGCGTACTGGATAACGCCATTGCCAGCTTGCTGAGGGCAAAAATACAGAACCCGGTGTCAATCAGTTTTCCTTTTGACACCTCATTTTTTAACTGCTGTGTAACAGCCTGTTCTGCTGTCAGTTCCCATCTGGCAATAAGCAATTTCTCTTCATAGTCTTCTTCGCTATCGCCATCAGGCACATCGTTTTTACTTCTTCTCAGATACGATATGTAAAAATCGCGCCAGGCATCCAGATCCAGTTGCCCTCGCTTATTCGAGACCGGGGCACCCGGTAATTTCTGCAATCTGCGAAGCTGGCGATCGGTCAGACTCAAATGCCTGGCAACTTCAGTCTGCGTAGCCACTCCTCACCTCGCAAAAACTCTTACTTCACAATCAGCACAAAACCGGTCATGTCCGGTTTACATGTCCGTTTTTTGCACATGTCCGGTTCACGGACAGCCTGTTTTTATATTTTTCATATAGTTAACTTGCAGAGAAACCGGACATGGATCCCGGAAAATTTTCATAAATAGCGAAAACCCGCGAGGTCGCCGCCCCGTAACCTGTCGGATCGCCGGAAAGGACCCGTAAAATGATAATAATTATCATCTACATGTCACAACGTGCATCTACGCCATCAAACCACGTCAAATAATCAATTATGACGCAGGTATCGTATTAATTGATCTGCGTCAACTTAACGTAAAAACAACTTCAGACAATACAAATCAGCGACACTGAATACGGGGCAACCTCATGTCAACGAAGAACAGAACCCGCAGAACAACAACCCGCAACATCCGCTTTCCTAACCAAATGATTGAACAAATTAACATCGCTCTTGAGCAAAAAGGGTCTGGGAATTTCTCAGCCTGGGTCATTGAAGCCTGCCGTCGGAGACTAACGTCAGAAAAGAGAGCATATACATCAATCCAAAGTGATGATGGATGAACATCCCGGTTTCTTCCACCATCGCACCGGAAAAGCGACTATGAGGGTAACCCTGCGTCTGTCAGCACAGTAAAACCCGGTGTGCATCGTTTTTGATTATTCCCGCACACTCACGCAGAAGGAATTCCCCGTCGGGCTACGGTCATGGTTAATGCGGGAATACGGCGACGATACAGCGCATAATGTGTCAGGCTTGAATACCTTTATCGAATCCCGGTAATAAAAACTGTCCCTGTCTCTCCAGACGTTCCAGCTTTGCAAGCAATTGAGGTTTTTTCGTTCTCCCCCAGCGATTGAGCAGACGGCCTGACATGCTGGCGACATCCTTCTCTTTCATGTACTCCAGCATTACGGCGTTACGTTCTGCTTCATAACTTTCGCTGTACTTACGGAGTTCTGCTGACATCCAGTTAAACGCATTGATATAGGCTTCTTTAACAGCATCGGCTTTTGCCCCGTTAAATCCCATAACCAGCATAACGAAGCCACTAAAGTCCATGCGGTAGTAAATCTGTTTCTTGTCAAAAATACCTAAGTCATTGATTTTCTCGACGGCCCAAAAATGGGTTGTCGAGAATTCCTCAGAACATCTCAAACATTTAATAGCCCTAATCACATGCTGATGGCGTTTACCAAATGCCCTGGCAATCTGGAAGGTGTCAGTTACCGGTTGACCTTCTGCTGCGGTAACTAACTGGCGAAAGTCGAAGTCATGATTCGCAATTAATTCATTCATGGCGTTGCCTGCTTCTTTGAAATGAACCTTTGCCGCATAGGAAACCAGCCCACCGAGGCTCGCCAGCACTAACTGGTATCCTCAAAGGCCCATTCCAAAGGGTCAGGTTCGGTGTTTATTGTGCGCTGCGGTGCGCGGTGAAATACCGGTACAAAAATGCCCCGCATCTGCGAGGCATTTTCCTGAAAGTCACTTGTTAAATTTCAGTGAAATTAAAATTATTTTAAGCACTGCGTCCTGATGTATTCCTGCAGGTAGTTAACCTGCGCGGTTATCTTGTCGATTCCACCTCGGAGACGGTAATAATTGAGTTCAGCATCTGCTGTAAGTCCTGGGCTTTCTCCATCGCCCATGCTGCTGGCTCCGGTCGTTGACTTTGCACAGGTGGCGGAGACTTGCAGGCGCTTACGCCCAGCAGAAACATCAGCACGGAGACTTTCGATAGTCGCATTAGCATCAGCAAGCTCCTTTGTGTATCTGGCGTCAAGTTCTGCTACATCACGTTGCCGCTTCTGCATATCAGCGATGATGGATGTGGCTTTATCGCGCTGCTCTTTGTAGGCGATGGCGTTATCACGGTAAAGATTAACAGCCCATGACAGGCAGGCGATAATGCAGATAACCAGAGCGGAGATAATAACGGTTACCCTGCTCATTGTTGCCCCCACAAACAGACTTCACGCTCAATCTCGCGGCGAGTCATCAGCCCTTTCCATTGCTTACCGCCAGCGTATGTCCAGCGCCGTAGCTGATCACATGCGCTTTTGATATCGCCCTGGTTTATTTTGCGAAGAAGCGTCGATGTTCTGAAATTGCCAGCGCCCACGTTGTAAACGAACGAGTAAAGAGCGCCGCGCGTTGTTTCCGGTATATCGACGTTGATGTACGGGTTAATTTGTCTGGCGACCGTGGCAAGGTCTTTATTCAGGAGGGCTTTGCATTCTGCTTCGGTATACGTTTTACCGGGCATGATGTCTTTTCCGGTGTGTCCGTGACATACAGTCCATACGCCAACGATATCTTTGTATGGTATGTAGCTGACACCTTCCAGACCATCGTTACCACCTGGACCAGTGATGAGCACAGACGCTATGGCAACAGCCCCACCACCAATAGCAGCTGCAACAGCCTTGCGTAATGACGGCGACATTATTCACCTCTCGCAGCCTTACGCTTATCTTCTTTAATCTTGAAATAAAGATTTGTCAGATACGTCAGCAGGCCAAACAGCAGACTTCCCAGCACACCTATTGCCACCCACTGGGACGGAGAGACTTTGTCCAGCAGCTGCAGTAACCAGTATCCCGTCCCCACCGCTGACGTGGTGTATGACACACCTGTTGTGATTTTTTCCATCTGATGTATGTCTCCGTCACCGCCGACAGAAAATGAAAGTAAAGAAAAACAAAAAAGCCGCCAGTGTCACCCACTGACGGCCAACGCCGGGAGCCGTGATTATGGCATTCAGGCTCTGCTAAAAATGCCAGATAACATTCCGGCCTCCCCTGATTCAGGTTATAAATGACACAATATCTTGACAACATCCGTCACTGTCTGTCAGAAAATGTACTGCCATATAGAAGCAACATGTGAAGTACATCTATCCTTTTGAGCCAGCACCTCTCCACCGAAAGTCAGTGCTGGCTGTTTTTTTCCTTAATAAGGCATCTGTAACTGAAACAATCCGCATATTGATAATATATTGACAGGCATCATTGCTGTCTGTGAAAAATAAGTCTCTACAAACATATAAGGCCTTTTAGCCAGCGTCTTCTTTTTCAGGTCAGTCGCTGGCTTTTTTTATTATGCTGCCGGTGCATTTATCTCCAGCATCAGACTTTCTATCTCAACGCCATACGCTGCATTTTTTGTAACATCCGTCAGCGTCAGCGCATTCAGTCCCAGTGTCAGACTGTCTTTTATAACCTAGAATGCCGGGCCAGCCACTCCATTCAGTTTCGGAGTAACCGTGGCACTGCCGGCGGTGAACACCAGCTCCAGCGTCTGCCAGTCGTTACCGTAATCGCCGAACTCCCCCAGCTTCGTGTTTCCGGCTTTCCTGTGATGCATCAGATTCACTCTGCCGTCAGTGGTCTGAGTGAAGTACGACATCAGGAACGGATTACCGGTACCCGTCATCGCCACACCATCAGGAACGGGAGCATCCGTATACAGATAAATCCCCAGCCCGAACTGATTGTTGGTCAGTGCGCCTGACAGGCGGAACTTACAGGTCAGTCTGCCGCCCTGTGTCAGCAGGGTAATTGCGTCATCCACCGGATGCGTCAGGGACCAGGTTTTATTGCTCTGCTTGGTGATCTTAAATACACCATCTGACAACTGAATTCCGCCATCCTTAATGCTCCAGCCCTGCGCAGCAGCCTCTCCGGCTGCCGGCAGCAGGGAGATTGTGCGAACGGACGTATCTGCAGACGGACCCGATGGCGTGTTGCCGCCGGGCGAGGGTTTGATTTCCGGTGCCTTACCACTGATGAAGGCTGAGGTGCGCCCGGCTGCGTTCAGAATAGCGGTTGCCAGACGATCCGGAATAATGCTCCTGCGCGCCCATGAACTGAAATGTGTCGGGCGGTTTGATGATACCTGGTTTCCATTCGTTCTCGATGCCGCACCGTAATATCCTGATGCCGGAATATCCGGATCTTCTGCCGGCGCGTTAGTGGCGGTATTGACGCCGTTACCATCTGTCATGAAGGGCACAAAATAAACGCCCTCACTCTCCCTGTTTTTATACCCGCCGTACACGGTGTCGTACTGGGTAGCGTATGTATTTTTCCAGTAATACGTCGTGTCACCACAAACCCACGGCACATCTGCAGCACTGCCACCATGGCACTGCGCGTTAAACACGGAGAGGTCAGCACGAAACTGTGTCAGCATGGCTGTAAACAGCGCAGGTTGCTGTGCGTGGGTGGCGGCGCTCATGTCAAACTCACCCTGCATCCAGCAGACGGCCAGCAGAACGTTTTTGGGATTTTTCTGCAATGCCGCTTTTGTGCGGGAAATCAGATCCTGATATAACGGCTTGCCCACCCCCCAGCGTGCCGAATCCTGACTGGCCCCCGTGGACTCGCTGAATGTCCCCTCCGCGCCCTGGGTAAATGCCGAACCACCACGACAGCATGGTACCAGCAGGATCCCCGCGTTATTCGGGATATACGGGAGCAGTTTTTTGGCAATATGTAAACCCTGACCGACACAGCCGTACTGCCCTTTGCTCAGGTCAGCCCTCGGATGATTCAGCGTACTCATATCCTGCACATCATGCAGACAGTGGTCAGCCGGAATAATATCGTTATATCTGCAGGCAGCCCCGCCCGGCGTCACTGTACTGCGGCGCGCCAGCTGTTTAATGCGCGGATCCGGAGCATCGTATGAATCCGGCAGCGGAAGCCCTTCACCGTAAGCCATGGCATTGGACTGCCCGGCCAGTACGATGACGTAGTACCAATCCGGCTCAGATGAAGGGCCGACCTGTGGCTCTCCTTCAATAGCCACCGCCTGCATCAGTGTGTACGGCGTAATGGCAACCGGTCCGCCGTATGGCTGCCAGCCCTCTTTCAGTTTGTGTGTCAGCTTTTCCGCAAGGTCTGACGGCGACGCCGCCCTGACAACATCGTAATGTTTAATCGACATCGAATTTCTCCCGTGTAGAGGAACAGAGTTAAAAAGCCGGAAGCGGAATCAAATCACAGGATGACCATCTGCCAGTGGCAGGTCATAAAAAAAAGGCTGCGCAATGCGCAGCCAGAACTCACAAGGAAAATGATAAAAGGAATAACACTAGTGATGTACGCATGGCGCCTCCCGCTAAGTTCTGCAATGATCAAACAGAACTCGCTACGTGCCCTTAAAACTCGATCATTTAGCCCCTCCAAGGAGGATTCACCATGCGGTTGATTTTTTAATAAACAGTAAACAAAAAAGTCAAGAATTATTCATTCTGTTCTTTCATCATCGGCCACAGCAATACCACAATGCCGCAGACCAGAGCGCCATCAGTCAGTACCAACATTATCCTGCTGGTGAAATCCATCATCACCATCACTAAAAGCAGGATCACAACAGCAAGCAGACACAGTTTATAAAACAATGTTCAGAAAACGCATTCAGCATGCCTAAGGTTCTATTCCTACGAATAGCCAACTTGCAACTTAAAATATTATTTATGCAGCCAATTAAATTCTGGTCCTTACAATATCAACCTGAAGATTCTTATCTTGTGCTGATTGATAAATGACAAACCTTTTACTACCTGCATTGAAAGAAGTAGACAAAACCAGACAATTATCATAACGAGCAAGAACATAATACCAACCATCATTATAATTAATCATTTCATATTCTTTCTTAAACTGTGGTTTGTAATATCCTGTCAGAAATGAAAAAAGCCAAAAATATGCCACAAAAGCAATCATCACAATCTCAAAAAAATGTTTTTTTATAAATGGCTTATCATAGAAGCATGATACCGATAAAAATCGCCCATAAGATCTTATCGAAATTGTAACCGCCAGCGCAATCGCTGCTGACAGTAGCAAAAGAGGTACCTGAATCTTCTGTCTCAATATAGAAAACTCAATAATTGCCGGCACAAACAATAATTCCACAGCAAAATAAAGGCGAAATACATTTAGCTCTTGCATAGAATGTTTTCTTTTCACTGCGAAAAAGAATACAACACCAATACCCCAACCGATAAGAAATATAGCAATGACGATAACTGCAAAAAATAAACTTCTGGCAACATCATCAACACCTGCACCTACAATCCACCATGGGAAGCCGTAGTAAAAAGAAGTACCCCATCCATAGAAATAAGCACTCCCCCATCCAAGGCATCCCATGTAGGCAATAAAAAGTGAAGAACTCCTGAGCAGCGCACCATCCTTCATAACCACCCCAATACAAGATGATAACATTGGCTTACAACTCATAACAAAAGCAATTCAATGCCGTCAAGAGGTTACAGGCTAAAAAAACTCTATTACATAGCAGCCAGCATGTTTACCGTACAAGTACAACTCAGGGCATAAAAAAAACCCACTCGGCAGCGGGTTTATACATTTTTTACAACATACCAAATTTGCATGAAGTATATGGCTTTTAATCCAGTTTTGCAATATTTTGCTGTAAAAATGCTGCCTTTTGTTTTGAACGTGTTCTCGTCACAAGCAATAAAGCATCACTATCAAGCTGTAGAAAAATGTGCTTCATTGCAACCCAGCGTTCAGTAAATGTCTCGGACCAGTTTTTTGTTGTCACTCCCACCAATGATGCCAGTGTCTGGTATTCATAGGCCTCACGCCCTGCAAGTTCGCTCTTCACATCCTGTGCAGCCAGCCAGATTAACGTCTTCAGGCGATCCAGTGTCTTACCTGCAATTTTTCTGTTACTTAACAAATCTTTAAACTCGCTCCATGCCCATTGCGTTATGGTGACCTGATGCCCCCATCGAACGCTTTCGCTGTAACACCAAAGCAACCATGCTTTCTGATGTTCATCGAGAGACAAAACCGCGCGGCGCCATGAAGAGGTTGAGAATTCAACCGGGCTGACCAAAGCAATGGATGAACCTTTTGCGTACGACTGCTTACCGGAAGTCGGCGTATTATCCAGCGTAATCATCTTGCCAGTTACCACATCCAGAATGCGCGGCTTCTTTCGTTTGTATGTACCAGTATCAAATTGTGCATGCTCCTGCCAGGCTTCGAGCTGGCCTTTCGTTGCTCCGTTCAAGTCAGCAGTAGCTGCCATAAGTTGCTCACGAACATACTGTAAATATTGGGTATTCATGCAGTAAATCCTTTCTATATTTTGGCATAATTCTTCAACATTCGGTAATCGTTCAAAACCGAATCGGGGAAACGACATAAGCACAGGAGCCCCCAGCGACAGCGAAGGAGTTCTGATATATAAGACTCAGACATCATTCATTCCCCGGTTCTCCAATATCTGTTTCACTCATCATCCATAACTACCTGTAATTGCCCCCCTTTTTTTGTAACAGTTCTTATATTGCTATATAGAATAGCCATTACTAATGCATTTAAATTTAATAAAATAAAAATTATAAAAAACATAAAACACCACGCAAACACACTTAATAAAAACACCGTTACATTAAAAGATAATAAAAACCGCAATAAAAAACGAATAAATCAATTGTCTCACGCAATTATAAAACATCATATTGATTACGCACCTTGTATTACAAACTCATGTATGTAAAATACGCGCACCATTCAAAAAAAAGGAAGACAATAACATATGAAAAAAAGTGTCATCGCTGGCGTCTTTATTGCTCTGTCATTTACCACGTGTTCAGCTATCGCGAACAGCCTTGCATTATCATTAGCAAATGATGATGCAGGGAAGTTTCAACCAATACTTAATGATATTTATGGCAATAAACATGAAAACAGAGATGATTACTCACAAGGCTTATTTCTGGGATATAGCCACGATATCTCAGACTCGAGCCAATTATCTCTCCATATTGCGCAAGATATTTACTCTCCATCAGGCAGTAATAAAAGACACAACACAGCTGTAACTGGAGACAGAGCTTTTAGTGCATACACTCACACTGGTATTGAATGGAACTCCCTTGCGAATGACTGGATTCGCTATCGATTAGGTACTGACATAGGTGTTGTTGGCCCCGACGCAGGCGGTCAGAAAGTACAAAATAAAGCTCATGAGATTATTGGGGCAGAAAAATATCATGCATGGGATGATCAAATAGAGAATCGCTACGGTTATACTGTAAAAGGGATGCTATCCATGACACCAAGTATGGATATTTTAGGTGCTAATGTTGGATTATACCCTGAAGTTTCTGCTGTTACTGGAAACTTATTTCAATATGTAGCATATGGCGCAACCATTGCCATTGGTAATGATAAAACCTTCAATTCGGATAATGGCTTTGGTCTGCTGGCTCCCCGTGGTTTAATGCATATGTCCGATACAAGCGGATTCAAATACAAGATTTTTGCAGGTATGGAAAGACGAGATGTCAATCGCAACTATACTCTCGAAGGAAAAACAATACAGACGAAACAAACAACAGTATCGCTAAACAAAACTGTTGATGAATATCAAGTTGGCGCAACAATTGGGTATGCACCTGTAGCCTTCACACTAGCATTTAATAAAGTAACATCAGAATTCAAGACAGGGGATGACTATTCATTTATAAATGGAGCAATCACCTTCTTTTTTTAACTGAATTGAATTCAATCAAAATAACATAAGTCCAACAAAAACATAAAGTGCGAAATGAATGCCAGCTCCATTTATTTCGCACTATAAAAGATTAAAAGTTGCAATAAAATAATAAAATGACTCAGTTACGAAAACCAATAAACTGTGGCCAGTAGTGAGTCGCTCATCATCGGGCTTTTTGGCGAATGAAATTTAGCTACGCTTTCGAGTCTCATGCGCCTTCTCCCTGTACCTGAATCAATGTGAGGTTTCCGCAGAACACTGCGCCAGTATCGATATACATCTGGTTGGCAAATTTGAGTGGTTTCACTGCTGGCGTATGACCAAAGATGAACGTGTCCGCGCCTTTGATTTCTTTCACGATCCCGTCTTGTGAGTTGCTGATTCGTTCGCGGTTCCAGATTACCTGCTGATGATCAACTGGCTTTCCAAACTCGTATTTATCACAAGGATAATCGGCGTGGCAAATGACATATTTTTTATCTTTGCTCACCAGTTCGATGATTAACGGAAGTTCTTCTGCTTTATGGGCAAGAACTTTAGCCAGAGTCTCTTTGTCGTAATCGAGATTAAAGAACCAGCCACCGCCATTAAGCAGCCAGTGATTAACGTTTCCACGCTCTGATAAGCCATCAATCATCATTTGCTCATGGTTTCCACGCACAGCTCTGAACCAGGGGAATGTGATTAATTCCAGACATTCGACGTTCTCTGTACCGCGATCAACCAAATCGCCAACCGAGATGAGCAGGTCTTTTTTGGTGTCGAATCCAATCGTATCCAGTTTGTTCATCAGGTTCGTGTAGCATCCGTGCAGGTCGCCAGCTACCCAAATATTTCGGTATTTGCTGCCATCAATTCTTTCGTAGATATTCATGCAGCCTCACTTCTGCTGTTTCGCAGGTCTTTGAGTTTCTGTTGGTACTCTGCCTTGATCGCCTTGCACTCTTCGACAGTCCAGCGATGGCGGTTATGGTTTGATTCGATTTCGTCTACTGCTTCCTGCCCGATGCGGCTAATCAGTTCGACGCGATACGGAACGAGATTTCCGCTTTTGTGCTGGTTGCACACCACGCATTGCTTGTGAATATTGCGTTCATCAAATCGGAGTTGAGGTGCCGCAGCAGTTGTCCGGTAATGTCCGGCATCCCACTGAGCAGACGTGAGCGTTCCGCACGAGATACATGGTAAGTCGCGGTCTCTTTCTCTGATGAAGGCGTTTACGGCTTGTTGGGCTTGTTTAATCCAGTAACTGCGGGGCTTTAAGGCGAGTTTTCGAATCTTAAGTTTATCTTTCTGTTTCTGCTCCTCTCGTCGTCGTTTCTTCTCTGCTGCTTTTTCCGCTTTTTCGCGTTCTTTACTTCGTCGTTCGAGTGCTATCTTGGTTCCACACTCTGGAGAGCACCACCACTGATTAGCGAATGCAGGGTGAAACCATTCCCGACATTCATCGTTTTTACATCGTCTTCGCGCTGGTTTAGCCATCATCTTCTTCCTCGTGCATCGAGCTATTCGAATCGCTCATCAGCTCTGCACAGCAGTGCTCACACACGTGAACTTCCAGCACATGCAGCTTCTGACCGCAATTAGCGCACGTTAAAGCCCGCTCGACGCTTTCTTGTTCGTAACTTCGATTTGGGTCAATCACCTTGTATTCCTCGCACGATGTCTTAGCCACCGGATATCCCACAGGTGAGCCGTGTAGTTGAAGGTTTTTACGTCAGATTCTTTTGGGATTGGCTTGCGTTTATTTCTGGAGCGTTTCGTTGGAAGGTATTTGCAGTTTTCGCAGATGATGTCGGTGAAACTTCGTCGTTGTCGCCTCATGCCGCCCTCCTGACGCCCTGCCCGATCGCCATCAATGCCGCTTTGGATACGATAGTAAACATCCGTCGAGGACTAATGAACGGTCGCCAAATCAGCAGCATGGAGCCTTTGCTGTTTCCCTTCTTCTCCAGCCCTGTCGATGGTTCGATAAAATTAATCCGTCCATCAGTGATAATACGAACTTCGTCAACACTCTCCAGAGCCTTGCTGAACCATCCGACAGACATATCCTCTGGCACAAGCATCACTACCGTCTGTCGCTGTTGTATGCACTGCTCAGCGGCTTTTTCCACCCACGGCCTGATATTGCTGTACGGTGGGTTATTCCAGATTGCACCGTGGCTTATCCACTCAGAATTTAGCGCGTCGTCAGCCTCAGTTAGCCAGTGAGCGCACAGAGCGTTTTTGTCGCTCGCTGCCGAATCCAGCCAGAATCCAAACTCAATATCCAGTGCATCAAAAAGCCAAAGCGGCGTTTGCCAGCAGTCCTTGTCGTGTGCTGGCGTATTTGATTTGATAGTCATGCAGCCCGATCTCCCCATCGCGCTTTCCATTCGAGAGCCAGTCGCGCTTCGTCTGACCACTTAACGCCACGCTCTGTACCGAATGCCTGTATAAGCTCTAATAGCTCCGCAAATTCGCTTACACGCATCCTGCTGGTTGGCTGGCCTATTACCACAAAGCCATTCCCGGCAAGGTTAGGAACAACATCCTGCTGCTTTAATGCTGCGGTAAACACACACTTCCAGCTTTCTGCATCCAGCCAGCGACCATGCCATTCAACCTGACGAGAGACGTCACCTAAGCAGGCCCATAGCTTCCTGTTTTGGTCTAAGCTGCGGTTGCGTTCCTGAATGGTTACTACGATTGGTTTGGTTGGGTCTGGAAGGATTTGCTGTACTGCGTGAATAGCGTTTTGCTGATGTGCTGGAGATCGAATTTCAAAGGTTAGTTTTTTCATGACTTCCCTCTCCCCCAAATAAAAAGGCCTGCGATTACCAGCAGGCCTGTTATTAGCTCAGTGATGTAGATGGTCATCTTTTAACTCCATATACCGCCAATACCCGTTTCATCGCGGCACTCTGGCGACACTCCTTAAAAATCAGGTTCGTGCTCATCTTTCCTTCCCGTTCTTCCCTAGTAGCGAACCGGTAATACACCGTTCGCCAGACCTTACCTTCGATAACCAGAAGACCTGCCCGTGCCATTTTAGCCGCGGCCTGATTTATGCTGGTTACTGTTGCGCCTGTTAACGCGGCAACGTCCGGCGCACAGAAGCTATTATGCGTCCCCAGGTAATGAATAATTGCCTCTTTGCCCGTCATACACTTGCTCCTTTCAGCCCAAACTTAGCTTTGATTTCTGCGATCTTCGCCAGAGCCTGTGCACGATTTAGAGGTCTACCGCCCATGACAGGAAGTTGTTTTACTGGTTCAGGTATAGCCTCACCACGGTTAATTCGTGCGGTCATACAGGACAGTTCATCGGCAGCCTTGCGCCGTAATTCCGCATCAGTAAGCGCATTGGCCCGCATGTTCTGATACAGGTTGGTAACCAGCCAGTAGTGCGCGTTTGATTTCCACGGATAAGACTCCGCATCCGGATACAGGCCTCGCTTCCGGCAATACTCGTAAACCATATCAACCAGCTCGCTGACGTTTGGCAGTCCGGCGATAACGGATGCTTCTTCCCGGCACCATGCAACAAACTGCCCGGGTGATGGCAGAAATGGTCGATTCTGCCGACGGGCTACGCGCATTCCTGCGTTAACCTGTTCCATTGTGGTGATCCCGTTTTCCCGGAAAGCCAGAACCCACTGGCGGCGGATTTCGTTCAGTTCGTTCTGGTCACGGTTAGCCAGGCTCGCCGGGAAAGTTGCCAGTAACTGGCTGAACACACCGTTGATGATCTGCGCTACCTGCTGTACCTGAGGCTTTTCGTCGTACTGTTCCGGCATGTTGTTGGCGATCCGACGCATCTGCTCACGGTCAAAGTTAACCATCTGTGCGGCGATGTTTTTCATAAATCCACCCCGTAAATCCAGTCTGTGTTTGTCAGGTCGAGTTTTGGTTTGCTGGCTGTCACGACTGCCTGTTGCTTGTTACGGTTGATTTCGAGCTGGGTCCACTTGTCGCGGAGTTTGGCCGGGCTCAGCACATTACCGGACCAGAAGTTGTCCTGGCAGGCCCAGCGGAACAGCACACACATATCGCGGTGGTTACGTCCGTCACGTTCACGCATCAGGCGGATATCGTTAGCCCACCCTGCAAAATTCGGTTTTCTGGCTGATGGCGCGATAGTCTTCACCATGTCAAACATCCACTCTGCGGCGGTCAGGTCTTCTGCTGTCCCCCATTTGCTGCCGCTCTGAATTGCAGCATCAGGTTTCACCACAGAAAGGTCGTTTTCTGGCTGGTCAGAGGATTCGCCAGAATTCTCTGACGAATAATCTTTTCTATTTTCTTTTGTATTAGTGTCTTTTGTGTTCCCCTGTTTTGAGGGATAGCAATCCCCCAATTTGAGGGATGTTTTATCCCTCGTTTTAGGGGATTTTCCCTCGTTTTGAGGGATACACCATTCTGAGATGTTTTTATTTGGTCCAAACATGCCGCCTTGCTGCTTGATAATATTCATTCTGACGAGTTCTAACTTGGCTTCATTGCACCGTTTGACAGGTAACTTTGTAATCTCGCTAAGTTGAGAATCGGTGATTCTGTCCATTGGTTTATTCCACCCATAGGTTTTACGCAGAATGGCAAGCAGCACTTTAAACTGTCGCTTGGTCAGATCTGCGCCTGAATAAGCCTCAAGCAGCATATTTGATAGTCTGGCGTAACCATCATCGAGATCTGCCACATTACGCTCCTGTCCGGCAAAGTTACCTCTGCCGAAGTTGAGTATTTTTGCTGTATTTGTCATAATGACTCCTGTTGATAGTTCCAGTAATAACCTCAGAATTCCATCTGGATTTGTTCAGAACGCTCGGTTGCCGCCGGGCGTTTTTTATTGGTGAGAATCGAAGCAACTTGTCGTGCCAATCGAGCCATGTCGTCGTCGACGACACCCCATTCAAGAACAGCAAGCAGCATTGAGAACTTTGGAATCCAATCCCTCTTCCACCTGCTGATCTGCGACTTATCAACTCCCACAGCTTCCGCTGTCTTCTCAGTTCCAAGCATTGCGATTTTGTTAAGCAACGCACTCTCGATTCGTAGAGCCTCGTTGCGTTTGTTTGCACGAACCATATGTAAGTATTTCCTTAGATAACAATTGATTGAATGTATGCAAATAAATGCATACACCATAGGTGTGGTTTATTTTGATGCCCTTTTTCAGGGCTGGGATGTGTAAGAGCGGGAATGTCTTAAGCGGCTTTACCGCGTTTAGTTCCGTACTGTAACCAAACCGGATCACAGTTAAGCGCCATAGCAATCTCAAACAAGAAGCGCGGTCGCTTGGTTACTCCAGCTTCAATCAGTTGAATTGATTGCTGTTTAACACCGGCTTTGGTTGCCAGTTCGGTTTGCGTCATTTTTAACGCAATTCGCCTCTTCTTGAGGCGTTCAGAAAGAGTTTGCATATCGCCTCCATCAACAAACTTTCTTGTATTTTCATACAATGTATCTTGTTTGTCAAATACAGTTTTTCTTGTGAAGATTGGGGGTAAATAACAGAGGTGGCTTATGAGTATTTCTTCCAGGGTAAAAAGCAAAAGAATTCAGCTTGGACTTAACCAGGCTGAACTTGCTCAAAAGGTGGGGACTACCCAGCAGTCTATAGAGCAGCTCGAAAACGGTAAAACTAAGCGACCACGCTTTTTACCAGAACTTGCGTCAGCTCTTGGCGTAAGTGTTGACTGGCTGCTCAATGGCACCTCTGATTCGAATGTTAGATTTGTTGGGCACGTTGAGCCCAAAGGGAAATATCCATTGATTAGCATGGTTAGAGCTGGTTCGTGGTGTGAAGCTTGTGAACCCTACGATATCAAGGACATTGATGAATGGTATGACAGTGACGTTAACTTATTAGGCAATGGATTCTGGCTGAAGGTTGAAGGTGATTCCATGACCTCACCTGTAGGTCAAAGCATCCCTGAAGGTCATATGGTGTTAGTAGATACTGGACGCGAGCCAGTGAATGGAAGCCTTGTTGTAGCCAAACTGACTGACGCGAACGAAGCAACATTCAAGAAACTGGTCATAGATGGCGGTCAGAAGTACCTGAAAGGCCTGAATCCTTCATGGCCTATGACTCCTATCAACGGGAACTGCAAGATTATCGGTGTTGTCGTGGAAGCGAGGGTAAAATTCGTATGATCAGGATTGCGGCGCTACTCTCAATACTCTTAACTACCAGCGCCAATTCTGAATGCTGGATTGTCACAAACCTGCACGGGTACGGGGCAATGAATGGCGATCGTTACGAGTTTACAAAAGACAGCACGGAAGATTCCGTTTTCAACGTAACAATAAATGGCGATAAATCATCAGTTTATGAATCAGTTTCTGGCGTCTATCCAGAGATGAAATACACTGCTTTGTCATCGAACACTATGGTAGGAGAATACCAGTCTGGAGGAGGCATAACCGTTGAAACTTGGTCAATCACTACAGACAAAAAAGCTCTTTACTCCAAAGTAATGAACATCCCAGGTATGCAACAACTTACATCAACCAAATCCTTTGTTGGTGATGTAGTCGGAACCTGCAATCAGTAATCCCCACCTCAATCTCGATAACAAAAAAACAAACTATTTTCCGTTTAAAAACAATGGAGTTTGTTTTTCACGCCCCTTTTTACAATATTTCTTGTTTACAACATACAATCTTCCTTGTAATTTTAAGCCATCAGCAGGACGCACTGACCACCATTGAAGGTGAGGCTCTTAAAAATTAAGCCCTGAAGAAGGGCAGCATTCAAAGCAGAAGGCTTTGGTGTGTGTGATACGAAACGAAGCATTGGCCGGAAGTGCGAATCCGGATTAGCTGCCAATGTGCCATTGCGGGGTGTTTTCGTTCAGGACTACGACTCCCACACACAACCAAAGCTAACTGACAGGAGAATCCAGATGGATGCACAAACACGCCGCCGCGAACGTCGCGCAGAGAAACAGGCTCAATGGAAAGCAGCAAATCCCCTGTTGGTTGGGGTAAGCGCTAAACCAGTTAACCGCCCTATTCTCTCGCTGAATCGCAAACCGAAATCACGAGTAGAAAGCGCACTGAATCCGATAGACCTTACGGTGCTGGCTGAATACCACGAACAGATTGAAAGCAACCTGCAACGTATTGAGCGCAAGAATCATCGAGTTTGGTATAGCAAGCCAGGTGAGTTCGGTATAACTTGTCAAGGAAGACAAAAGGTTAAAGGGGAATCCATTCCATTGGCATGAGGTACGTAATGAAGAAGATTGATTACAAGTCCATACCAAAACCAATAGACTCAGCATCAGAGCGAAAAAAACACAAAAAAGAGGCTGAAAAATTAGCAAATTATATCAGTTTTATTAGAAACAATGCTCACGGCGATGGCGACAAGAAGTTGCTTTCAGATGCTCGGACCCAAGCGTTCGGTATACTTCGTAAGCAGATGCAATATCGTCTTCATCCTGGCTACATAATTGAAATTCGCCCTACTGAAAGACAATTGTTCTTATTAAACTCTGTCTTTGACTTTGTAAACGTAGTTGGAGATCTTATCGACAGGTCTGTAGATAAGGATCCTGATACAAATAGTTTTCTTCTAACAAATAAAGAATACTTATATGGTAAATTCGGTATAAACGGATGGCAAAAATATGTACGCTTCTTACGTGCATTCGTTGATGCGTATAAAAATTCCGACATGATTTATACATATTTGCCTGGTGGTGATAATTGTACGCTTTCGGCAGACAATAGAATATTCATACCTGTACTTGGTCTTGGGCTGATTAATGCAGTAAATGAAAAAGATGTTATAATTGTTAAGCAGTGGCGAAAATATGAGGGATATAGATATCTGCCATGCTTTGATATATTAAAAATACAGAATAAATTCTATGTAAAAATTAAATATAAAGAAGATATTTTCTTCCTCAGAAAAAACAAAGATCTTTTACAAGAACTTTCTGGTACAATAGATGTCATCTTAGGTTCTAGGTTTATAAAAGAACTGAAAGAAAGCAGGTCTTTCTCTCGTGTAGAGATAAGCGAGTCAGAGTTATGGGGTATATCAAATAATCCTGTAAACCACGCTCACCAACGAAACCCAAACAAAAAGTGGTCATAACCCGCTCAGGCGGATTTCATTTTCACGCAAACAACAGAATAAACACAGCGCTGTGTATTCATTCCAACGAGTGAATACACGGAGCAATGTCGCTCGTAACTAAACAGGAGCCGACTTGTTCTGATTATTGGAAATCTTCTTTGCCCTCCAAGATGAGGGCGATTTTTTATCTGTGAGGATATGAACAGATGTCAAACATCAAAAAATACATCATTGATTACGACTGGAAAGCATCAATAGAAATTGAAATCGGCCATGACGTAATGACAGAGGAAAAACTTCACCAGATTAATAATTTCTGGTCAGACTCTGAATACCGACTCAATAAACACGGCTCTGTATTAAATGCTGTATTAATCATGCTGGCGCAACATGCTCTGCTTATAGCAATTTCAAGCGACTTAAATGCATATGGTGTTGTGTGTGAGTTCGACTGGAATGATGGAAATGGTCAGGAAGGATGGCCTCCAATGGATGGTAGTGAAGGAATAAGAATTACCGATATCGATACATCAGGAATATTTGATTCAGATGATATGACTATCAAGGCCGCCTGAGCGCGGCGTTACCGCATACCAATTACGCTTCACTCGAGGCGTTTTTCGTTATGTATAAATAAGGAGCACACCATGCAATATGCCATTGCAGGGTGGCCTGTTGCTGGCTGCCCTTCCGAATCTTTACTTGAACGAATCACCCGTAAATTACGTGACGGATGGAAACGCCTTATCGACATACTTAATCAGCCAGGAGTCCCAAAAAATGGATCAAACAATTATGGCTATCCAGACTAAATTCACTATCGCCACTTTTATTGGCGATGAAAAGATGTTTCGTGAGGCCGTCGACGCTTATAAAAAATGGATATTAATACTGAAACTGAGATCAAGCAAAAGCATTCACTAACCCCCTTTCCTGTTTTCCTAATCAGCCCGGCATTTCGCGGGCGATATTTTCACAGCTATTTCAGGAGTTCGGCCATGAACGCTTATTACATTCAGGATCGTCTTGAGGCTCAGAGCTGGGCGCGTCACTACCAGCAGATAGCCCGTGAAGAGAAAGAGGCAGAACTGGCAGACGACATGGAAAAAGGCCTGCCCCAGCACCTGTTTGAATCGCTATGCATCGGTCATTTGCAACGCCACGGGGCCAGCAAAAAAGCCATTACCCGTGCGTTTGATGACGATGTTGAGTTTCAGGAGCGCATGGCAGAACACATCCGGTACATGGTTGAAACCATTGCTCACCATCAGGTTGATATTGATTCAGAGGTATAAAACGGATGAGTACAGCACTCGCAACGCTGGCAGGGAAGCTGGCTGAACGTGTCGGCATGGATTCTGTCGACCCACAGGAACTGATCACCACTCTTCGCCAGACGGCATTTAAAGGCGATGCCAGCGATGCGCAGTTCATCGCATTGTTGATCGTCGCCAACCAGTACGGCCTTAATCCGTGGACGAAAGAAATTTACGCCTTCCCTGATAAGCAGAACGGCATCGTTCCGGTGGTGGGCGTTGATGGCTGGTCCCGCATCATCAATGAAAACCAGCAGTTTGATGGCATGGACTTTGAGCAGGACAATGAATCCTGTACATGCCGGATTTACCGCAAGGACCGTAATCATCCGATCTGCGTTACCGAATGGATGGATGAATGCCGCCGCGAACCATTCAAAACCCGCGAAGGCAGAGAAATCACGGGGCCGTGGCAGTCGCATCCTAAACGGATGTTACGGCATAAAGCTATGATTCAGTGTGCCCGTCTGGCCTTCGGATTTGCTGGTATCTATGACAAGGATGAAGCCGAGCGCATTGTCGAAAATACTGCATACACTGCAGAACGCCAGCCGGAACGCGACATCACTCCGGTTAACGATGAAACCATGCAGGAGATTAACACTCTGCTAATCGCCCTGGATAAAACATGGGATGACGACTTATTGCCGCTCTGTTCCCAGATATTTCGCCGCGACATTCGCGCATCGTCAGAACTGACACAGGCCGAAGCAGTGAAAGCTCTTGGATTCCTGAAACAGAAAGCCACTGAGCAGAAGGTGGCAGCATGACACCGGACATTATCCTGCAGCGTACCGGGATCGACGTGAGAGCTGTCGAACAGGGGGATGATGCATGGCACAAATTACGGCTCGGCGTCATCACCGCTTCAGAAGTTCACAACGTGATAGCAAAGCCCCGCTCAGGAAAGAAGTGGCCTGACATGAAAATGTCCTACTTCCACACCCTGCTGGCTGAGGTTTGCACCGGTGTGGCTCCGGAAGTTAATGCTAAGGCGCTGGCCTGGGGAAAACAGTACGAGAACGACGCCAGAACCCTGTTTGAATTCACTTCCGGCGTGAATGTTACTGAATCCCCGATCATCTATCGCGACGAAAGTATGCGCACCGCCTGCTCTCCCGATGGTTTATGCAGTGACGGCAACGGCCTTGAGCTGAAATGCCCGTTTACCTCCCGGGATTTCATGAAGTTCAGGCTCGGTGGTTTCGAGGCCATAAAGTCGGCTTACATGGCCCAGGTGCAGTACAGCATGTGGGTGACGCGAAAAGATGCCTGGTACTTTGCCAACTATGACCCGCGTATGAAGCGTGAAGGCCTGCATTATGTCGTGGTTGAGCGGGATGAAAAGTACATGGCGGGTTTTGACGAGATGGTGCCGGAGTTCATCGAAAAAATGGACGAGGCACTGGCTGAAATTGGTTTTGTATTTGGGGAGCAATGGCGATGAAGCATCCTCACGATAATATCCGCGTAGGCACGATCACTTTCGTCTACTCCGTTACGAAGCGAGGCTGGGTATTTCCCGGCCTTTCTGTTATCCGAAATCCGCTGAAAGCCCAGCGGCTGGCTGAGGAGATAAATAATAAACGGGAGGCGATATGCACAAAGCATCTCCTGTTGAGTTAAGAACGAGTATTGAGATGGCACATAGCCTTGCTCAAATTGGAGTCAGGTTTGTGCCAATACCAGTAGAAACAGACGAAGAATTTCATACGTTAGCCACATCCCTTTCGCAAAAGCTGGAAATGATGGTGGCGAAAGCAGAAGCAGATGAGAGAGACCTGGTATGACAACCACTGAATGCATTTTTCTGGCAGCGGGCTTCATATTCTGTGTGCTTATGCTTGCCGACATGGGACTTGTTCAATGACACCTCAGCAAGAAAACGCCCTTCGCAGTATTGCCCGTCAGGCTAATTCTGAAATCAAAAAAGCCAGACAGCAGTTTCCGGATAAAAACGTCGATGACATTTGCCGTAGCGTACTGAAGAAGCACCGCGAAACGGTAACGCTGATGGGATTCACACCGACTCATTTAAGCCTGGCGATCGGCATGTTAAACGGCGTCTTTAAGGAACGGTGAGCATGAAAAGCAAAATCATCAGGGAGCTACAGGCTCCTTTTTTATTGTTCGCATTCACCCTCAAGCGTATTAACCAACAATTCAGGGATTAATGGAAGATGGCAGACATCATTGATTCAGCATCAGAAATTGAAGAATTACAGCGCAACACAGCAATAAAAATGCGCCGCCTGAACCACCAGGCTATATCTGCCACTCATTGTTGTGAGTGTGGCGATCCCATAGATGAGCGAAGACGCCTGGCCGTTCAGGGTTGTCGGACTTGTGCAAGTTGCCAGGAGGATCTGGAACTTATCAGTAAACAGAGAGGTTCGAAGTGAGCGAAATTAACTAGAAGCCAAAGATAAAATCATCGCTGAGCAGGAGAAAATCGCTAACGGAGAAAAGACAGTAAGTCAGTATATGAAAACCGCATGATATCATCAGATAAAAATCGATCGTAAAGCGAAATATTAATACCAGAATAAACGAGTCGAGGTAAATTATATTACCTCGATAAATTAACTAAAACTTGCCCGCTATATACTATCTCATTCAGTATCATCACGCGCGGTCTGTGCATATGTTACTACCGCACCTAATGTATTAATTTTCTTTTCAACATAGATAATATTATCGTACTCATAATTGCCATACGGATAGCAAATGCGAATATTCTCATGTAGATCGGGGTCATCCACCTCAGCTCCAGAACAACTTTTTGAACTACCGGAAGTATACCGATACGGTGCAACATAAGACGATGTCTCTCCAGGCAAAAAATAAGTTAGTGTTGTAAGGGGTATAATCAGAAAAAATCCAGCAAATATGCACATCCCTGCATAAACCTTAAGGTATGCTGACAGACTCTTCCAGCCGCTTTGTTTTACTATCCCCTTCTTAACCCAAAACAGAGATAACAGAAAAGCTATTCCCATGCTAAACAGAATGTAATAGTGGGATATACTCTGATTAAGAAACGTGACCCTGTAAATATCTGCCCGCCACCAGAAGAAAAGGAAAATAAAGATCAGGCCTGAAACTGTCATGCAAATCAAATAAGGATACGAATCTTTTTTCATGTTTAGCGTCCATAAAATTTTTCCTGCCCCGGACAAATTTACCATCCATTTTTTGCGCAGAAAATAGCTCATTACTTACTGCACAATAATACACAAAATTGCGTAAATTTTTTGCATGGATTTTAGCTCTTTCAGCCGACGTTTAAGGGGTAAATAGCATTTCCTAAAAGCAACTGCACCAACCCAACAGAATGAGCTACCGCTTACGTTGAGAGCAAAAAAGTGTATAGCAGCAATGAACAGCATCCTCGCACTGACGAGGATTTCTTTTATCTGAACTCGCTACGGCGGGTTTTGTTTTATGGAGATGATAAATGCACTTCCGAGTCACAGGTGAATGGAATGGAGAACCATTCAACAGAGTTATCGAAGCAGAGAACATCAATGACTGCTATGACCACTGGATGATATGGGCGCAGATAGCACATGCAGACATAACCAATATTCGAATTGAAGAACTGAAAGAACACCAAGCCGCCTGATGGCGGCTTTTTCTTGCGTGTAATTGCGGAGACTTTGCGATGTACTTGACACTTCAGGAGTGGAACGCACGCCAGCGACGCCCAAGAAGCCTTGAAACAGTTCGTCGATGGGTGCGCGAATGCAGGATATTCCCTCCTCCGGTTAAGGATGGAAGAGAGTATCTGTTCCACGAATCAGCGGTAAAGGTTGACTTAAATCGACCAGTAACAGGTAGCCTTTTGAAGAGGATCAGAAATGGGAAGAAGGCGAAGTCATGAGCGCCGGGATTTACCCCCTAACCTTTATATAAGAAACAATGGATATTACTGCTACAGGGACCCAAGGACGGGTAAAGAGTTTGGTTTAGGCCGAGACAGGAGGATAGCAATCACTGAAGCAATACAGGCCAATATTGAGTTATTTTCAGGACACAAACACAAGCCTCTGACAGCGAGAATCAACAGTGATAATTCTGTTACGTTACATTCATGGCTTGATCGCTACGAAAAAATCCTCGCCAGCAGAGGAATCAAGCAGAAGACACTCATAAATTACATGAGCAAAATTAAAGCAATAAGGAGGGGGCTGCCTGATGCTCCACTTGAAGACATCACCACAAAAGAAATTGCGGCAATGCTCAATGGATACATAGACGAGGGCAAGGCGGCGTCAGCCAAGTTAATCAGATCAACACTGAGCGATGCATTCCGAGAGGCAATAGCTGAAGGCCATATAACAACAAACCCGGTCGCTGCCACTCGCGCAGCAAAATCAGAGGTAAGGAGATCAAGACTTACGGCTGACGAATACCTGAAAATTTATCAAGCAGCAGAATCATCACCATGTTGGCTCAGACTTGCAATGGAACTGGCTGTTGTTACCGGGCAGCGAGTTGGTGATTTATGCGAAATGAAGTGGTCTGATATCGTAGATGGATATCTTTATGTCGAACAAAGCAAAACAGGCGTAAAAATTGCCATCCCTACAACATTGCATGTTGATGCTCTCGGGATATCAATGAAGGAAACACTTGATAAATGCAAAGAGATTCTTGGCGGAGAAACCATAATTGCATCTACTCGTCGTGAACCGCTTTCATCCGGCACAGTATCAAGGTATTTTATGCGCGCACGAAAAGCATCAGGTCTTTCCTTCGAAGGGGATCCGCCTACCTTTCACGAGTTGCGCAGTTTGTCTGCAAGACTCTATGAGAAGCAGATAAGCGATAAGTTTGCTCAACATCTTCTCGGGCATAAGTCGGACACCATGGCATCACAGTATCGTGATGACAGAGGCAGGGAGTGGGACAAAATTGAAATCAAATAATGATTTTATTTTGACTGATAGTGACCTGTTCGTTGCAACAAATTGATAAGCAATGTTTTTTTATAATGCCAACTTAGTATAAAAAAGCAGGCTTCAACGGATTCATTTTTCTATTTCATAGCCCGGAGCAACCTGTGAACACATTTTCAGTTTCCCGTCTGGCGCTGGCATTGGCTTTTGGCGTGACGCTGACCGCCTGTAGCTCAACACCGCCCGATCAACGTCCTTCTGATCAAACCGCGCCTGGTACCTCTTCTCGCCCGATTCTGTCGGCAAAAGAAGCGCAGAATTTCGATGCTCAACACTATTTTGCATCCCTGACACCAGGTGCGGCAGCGTGGAATCCTTCCCCGATTACCCTGCCTGCGCAACCTGACTTTGTTGTCGGCCCGGCGGGTACTCAAGGTGTAACGCATACCACGATTCAGGCGGCGGTAGATGCGGCAATTATCAAGCGTACCAACAAGCGCCAGTATATTGCCGTGATGCCTGGTGAGTATCAGGGAACGGTGTATGTCCCTGCCGCTCCGGGTGGAATTACTCTGTACGGTACAGGTGAAAAACCGATTGATGTGAAGATTGGGCTTTCCCTTGATGGTGGCATGAGCCCTGCCGACTGGCGTCACGACGTCAACCCGCGCGGCAAATATATGCCAGGTAAACCGGCGTGGTATATGTACGATAGCTGCCAGAGTAAACGCAGCGACAGTATCGGTGTTCTCTGCTCTGCGGTCTTCTGGTCACAAAACAATGGCCTGCAACTGCAAAACCTGACCATCGAAAACACGCTGGGCGATAGCGTAGATGCGGGTAACCATCCGGCGGTGGCACTGCGTACTGATGGCGACAAAGTGCAGATCAATAACGTCAACATTCTCGGTCGTCAGAACACCTTCTTTGTCACCAACAGCGGTGTGCAGAACCGTCTGGAAACGAATCGCCAGCCGCGTACGCTGGTGACCAACAGCTATATTGAAGGGGATGTGGATATCGTTTCTGGTCGCGGCGCAGTGGTGTTCGATAACACCGAATTCCGCGTGGTGAACTCCCGTACCCAGCAAGAAGCGTATGTGTTTGCACCGGCTACGCTGTCCAACATTTACTACGGTTTCCTCGCCGTAAACAGCCGTTTCAATGCTTCCGGTGATGGCGTGGCGCAACTGGGCCGCTCGCTGGATGTTGATGCCAATACCAACGGTCAGGTAGTGATCCGTGATAGCGCCATCAACGAAGGTTTTAACACAGCCAAACCGTGGGCTGATGCGGTGATCTCTAATCGTCCGTTTGCGGGTAACACCGGCAGCGTTGATGATAACGACGAAGTACAGCGCAATCTGAATGACACTAACTACAACCGCATGTGGGAATACAATAACCGCGGCGTGGGTAGCAAAGTGGTTGCAGAGGCGAAGAAGTAGGAGCTGTTAACTATGTGCCGGATGCGGCGTAAACGCCTTATCCGGCCTACAGTTCGATACGATTTGTCGGTCGGATAAGATGCGTCGGCATCGCATCCGACAATAACTGCGGATGCGACCTACATTCACATGGCGCTTTTTACATCTGACGGTTTTTATTGAAGTTAATCAAACTACCCGCCTTGATAATCTCGCGTTCTTCGGCAGTCAGACTTTCCATATACAGCGTGATTTCCGTTACCGGTGCATCTTCATGGATCACATAACCTTTAAACGTCGTTCCAGGATTATCCAGCGCCGCTTTAATGCCAGGGATGTAAATGTAATCCCCCACTTCAAAGGTTGGCGCTTCCGCCATCTGCAGCGGTAACATCCCCCAGTTGATGACGTTAGAACGATAGCGTTTAGTCGCGTACTCCTCGGCAATATTCGCCAGACCGCCAATCACACGCTGACAACTCGCCGCCTGTTCACGCGCAGAACCATCGCCTGGTTTCACCGCATAGACCATACTGCCAATTTCAGTTTGCAGCGGATCAATATGCTCCTGACCAGCAATCTGCTTAATGCGCGCAAACACATCTGCCATCTCGCTGACATTCCCCGCCAGACGCTGATTTTCCAGCTCAGCAGTCGCTTTACTTCTGCCAACATAACCTGGATCGCGGCGTGACAGGGTAAACTCCGCCAGACCAATCGGATTTGAACGATAAGAAGAGGTTTCACCGGAAGGAATCAGTTCGTCGGTGGTGGTCACTTCGTCGAGGATCTTCGAGCACACTTTGAGGACGATATTGTCAGTCAGCGCACCCAATTCCGGCCAGTCTTTAATGTTCGGTCCGTAAATCAGCGGTTGCTGGGTCGCCCCTTTCACAAAGCCCTGATAAACACGGTTTTTATACGGCGTTACATCGAAGGCGTACTCCGGCACGTTGTCCCAGCAATCGAGTTCGCTGGCAGAGGTTAAATAGCCACCGTTTGCCGCAGTCGCAGCGATAGAACGAGCGTCCATCAACGCCACCGCTGACATCTGCCCATTAGCTGGCTTAGAGCCTTCGCGGTTCGGGAAGTTACGCGTGGTGTGGCGAATACTCAAACCGTTGTTGATTGGCGTATCGCCCGCGCCAAAGCATGGGCCGCAGGACGCGGTTCTGATGATTGCGCCTGCGCCAATCAAATCTGCGACCACACCTTTTTTGGCGAGATCCATAAACACCGGCTGTGATGACGGGTAAACCGCCAACGAGAAGGTATCGTTGCCGCAGGATTGACCACGCAGCGCATTCGCCGCCGCGATGACGTTTTCATAGTTACCGCCAGAACAGCCCGCGATAATCCCCTGCTGCACTTTCAGGCGACCATTTTCCACTTTATCCAGCAGCGAGAGTTTGGCTTTACCGTGCGCCACGCGTTCGGACTCAATTTCAATCTCACGCAGAATGTCGGTCAGGTTCTGGTTCAGCGTGTCGATTTCATACACGTTGCTCGGGTGGAATGGCAGCGCAATCATTGGTTTGATGGCGCTTAAATCAACGCTGATGCAGCCATCGTAGTACGCCATTGGTTGAGGGTTAAGTTGGCAGTAATCCTGGCCGCGACCGTGCAGCGCCAGCCAGTTATGGACTTCTTCATCGGTTTGCCAGACAGAACTTAAACAGGTCGTTTCAGTGGTCATCACGTCAACGCTGTTACGGAAATCGGTAGAGAGCGCTGCAACACCGGGACCTACGAACTCCATCACTTTGTTTTTGACGTAACCGTTTTTGAACACAGCACCGATGATAGCCAGCGCCACATCCTGCGGCCCCACATACGGCGCAGGTTTTCCGGTCAGATGCACCGCAACCACGCCCGGATAGTCGATATCCCAGGTGTCATTAAGCAGCTGTTTTACCAACTCGCCGCCGCCCTCGCCAACCGCCATTGTCCCTAACGCACCGTAACGGGTATGGCTGTCTGACCCGAGGATCATTTTGCCGCCGCCTGCCATCATTTCACGCATATATTGATGGATGACCGCAATATGCGGTGGCACAAAAATACCGCCATAACGCTGCGCCGCCGATAAACCAAAAACATGGTCATCACCGTTAATGGTGCCGCCGACGGCGCAGAGTGAGTTATGGCAGTTGGTCAGCACATACGGCAGCGGGAAACGTTCCATACCGGACGCTTTAGCGGTCTGTACAATACCAACAAAGGTAATATCGTGAGAGGCTAATGAATCAAACTTAATTTTAAGTTTATCCATATTTCCGGACGTATTATGAGAAGAGAGAATAGACCAGGCAATAGTGCCTTTTTTTGCTTCTTCTTTTTTTATTTCGCCGGTGAAATGTTCTTCGGCAATTATTTCGTTATTGCTGGCGAGAAACACGCCTTTTTCAGATAACTTGATCATCAAATGCTCCAGATATCTGCGCACCGTGAAGTGCGCAGAAAGATAATAAATGGATATACTCTAAATAATTCGAGTTGCAGGAAGGCGACAAGCGAGTGAATCCCCAGGAGCTTACATAAGTAAGTGACTGGGGTGAGCGAACGCAGACGCAGCACATGCAACTTGAAGTATGACGAGTATATTTACAGCATGTTCCAGCCGATCAGCATATTCCACCACCACACGCCAAGGGTGATATGCACCAGGAAGGTTAATATCGTCAGTACCGCACCGACCAACCACCAGGATTTAATATCGTTGTAACCCACGCCAAAGATGACCGGACCTGCCGCACCGCCATAGTGAGTAACCATGCCGCCATAGGAGTTAGAGAACAACAGTGCCAGCGCGGTTAACATTAACGGTGCGCCGGAGACATTCGCCAGCATGGCAAATACCGGTAACATGGCAACGATATAGGCACTACCAGAAGCGAAGAAATAACGCACGATGATGCTGAGGAAAATAATAACGAAGAAAGCAACGTTACCGTGACCATCAAATGCCAGGTTATTTTTAAAGACTTCAGCTAACCATTCGAAGAATTTAACTTTCGATAATAAGGAGCTTAAGCCGATAATACCGCCGTACCAGATTAAGGTATTCCAGCCGCCTTTATTTTTAACCACGTCTTCCCAGGTAACGATACCCAGCAGCAGCATAGTTGCCATAACAACGATTGCCACGGTGGATTCATCAACCCCCAGAGACTTACTGAAAATCCAGCCCAGCAGCGCCAGCACAAAGACACCGAGCAGCATTTTTTCGCGGATTTTCATCGGTCCCAGTTCGGCAAGGCCCGCTTTAGCGATGGTTTTGTTATCCACCTTCTTAATTTCTGGTGGATACATGGTGTAAATCACCAGCGGGGTGACCAGCAGCATAATGATGCCAGGCAATCCGGCGGCTAGCGCCCATCCACCCCAGCTAATTTGCAGGTGCAGAATGTCGTTGATCATTTTCAGCGCCAGAATGTTCCCCGCCATTGCGGTAAAGAACATATAGCTGGTGGTTTTAGTGACCATGTAAATGGACATCATCAGGTAATGTCCAACACGACGCGGACTTTTTTCCGGTTCTGATCCCAAAGCCACTGCCACGCTGTTGATGATCGGTAACACGATGCCGCCCGCACGCGCGGTGTTAGACGGTGTTGCCGGAGCCAGTACCAGATCGAGAAATACCGTAACGTAACCCAGACCCAGGGTAGTGCTACCAATTTTACCAATCAGCAGATAGGCAATACGTTTACCTAAGCCTGTGGTTACAAACGCGGCGCTTAAAGTAAACGCAGAAAACACCAGCCAGGTGGTACCGGAAGAGTAACCGCTTAATACGGCGGTGGTTTTAAATTCCCCACCTGATAAGTTACCCACCACTACCATCGATGCGGCGACGGCAATTAACAGTACGACAGGTTCCGGGAAAGGCTTGATAACCAGCCCCACAATGGCCGCCAGGTAAATACCAAAAAGCACCCACGCCAGTTCGCTTAATCCTGCCGGAGCTAGCATAAAGCCAATAATACATGGGATCGCTAATATCAGAATTAGCTTCCATAACGATTTTTTATTCATTTAATATCCTGTTCTTTCTGTATGACTCATACAGAATTCCTTTATTGATTGTCATTATCACGACAACAAAATTTTTCAGGGAAGATAAACTTCACCGGAAAATATTTTTCTTGTCGTCCGAATAACAGATGCGCGTAACGTCGTGGCATCCTGACCTTCATTACTTAAATGAACGTCGAGCGCACCACTGGGGTGTTCAATATTGATATTGCCGTATCCTACAGAAGGGACGATTTGTCGGGTGACGGTGCCTTCCAATGCACAACTACTGGAAATAGCAATAGCACCGGTTATCGCCAAAGCGCGATGGCAAGAATGCGGCATAAAATAACGCACATTAATTGCCCCGCCTTTCTGCGCTGGAGAAATAAGTACAGGTTTAGGGATAACCATATTACTGACATCGCCTAAGCCCATTGCTTTACCCGCTTGTAGACGGATAGATTCAATGCGGGCTAATAATGCTTTGTCGGCATCCAGCTCTGCCGGTAATTCATAGCCTGTTTTTCCCAGATATTCAGCAGGAATAATGACAACTGGCATCGCCATATCGATACAGGTCACCGGGACATCGTCAAAATAATCAATCTGATTATCCGTCGGGAAGACTTTTCCGGTTTTCGTTCCGGCGGCATTCAGGAAAGTGAGCGCAACCGGTGCGGCAGTACCCGGTACGCCGTCAATTCTGGCGCTACCCTCGTACTCGACAACACCATTTGGCGTTTGCACATCAGCTTCGATAAACGTACCCGTATTGACGTTGCGGATACGTACGCGGGTAACTGGCGAAGTCGCTGCAATCAAACCATTTTCAATGGCGAATGCCCCAACGCCAGACAGCATATTGCCGCAGTTAGGCGTGGTATCGACACGTTGCTCATGGACGATAACTTGAGCAAACAGATAATCGACATCTGCACGCGGATCGCTGGAGCGGCTAATAATGGCGACTTTACTGGTCAGCGGATTACCGCCGCCAATACCGTCAATTTCCAGATCGTTACCGGAACCCATAATTGCCATCAATATTTTATCGCGCTGCGTTTGATCTTCGGGTAGATGTTCCGCTAACAGGAACGCGCCCCTCGAGGTTCCACCTCGCATCATCACGCAGGGTATTTTTTTCATAATAATGCCCTCAATTTAAAAACATAACTTATTGCGATATGGTTACATTAAGGGCAAAGCATCTCTAATGACTTTAGCTCAACGATTAATAACATTTTTTCATTAATTTAAGTTGGCTAAATGCAGTTAAAATTTTTAACTGCCAGTCACCCAAAATCGTCGCTTCCATTTTCCGGAGTAATAATGAAGCATGAATTATCAAGTATGAAGGCATTTGTCATACTGGCAGAGTCCAGTTCATTTAACAATGCTGCTAAATTACTCAATATTACGCAACCTGCATTAACGCGAAGAATAAAAAAGATGGAGGAAGATTTACACATTCAACTATTTGAGCGTACAACTCGCAAGGTTACGTTAACAAAAGCAGGAAAAAGGTTGCTCCCGGAGGCGCGGGAATTAATAAAAAAATTCGATGAAACACTTTTTAATATTCGTGATATGAATGCTTATCATCGTGGTATGGTGACGTTAGCATGTATTCCGACCGCAGTATTTTATTTTTTACCATTGGCAATCGGTAAATTTAATGAGCTGTATCCCAATATTAAAGTGCGGATTCTGGAACAAGGCACGAATAATTGCATGGAATCGGTGCTGTGTAACGAATCAGACTTTGGCATAAACATGAACAACGTCACAAATTCATCCATTGATTTTACCCCACTGGTCAACGAGCCGTTCGTGCTGGCCTGTCGGCGTGACCATCCATTGGCCAAAAAGCAGCTTGTAGAATGGCAGGAGTTAGTGGGTTACAAAATGATTGGCGTACGCTCCTCCAGCGGCAACCGACTATTGATAGAACAACAGCTAGCCGACAAGCCCTGGAAGCTGGACTGGTTTTACGAAGTGCGTCATCTTTCGACGTCATTAGGGCTGGTGGAGGCGGGACTGGGGATTTCGGCGCTTCCTGGTCTGGCAATGCCCCATGCGCCCTATTCTTCGATTATTGGTATCCCACTGGTGGAACCCGTTATACGTCGGACATTGGGGATTATTCGCCGCAAAGATGCCGTGCTTTCTCCGGCAGCTGAACGCTTTTTTGCCTTGCTGATTAATTTGTGGACTGACGATAAAGACAATTTGTGGACCAATATCGTCCAACGCCAGAGACATGCGTTACAGGAGATAGGTTAATACACCGGCGCAGGAGAGACTGCGCCGGTTAAATCAGCGGTTAGTGCGCGTTGACCACTACCCACATTGGCCCCTGCCCAACCGCATAGCGGCCTTTTTCATGCAGTAGCCCCTGCTCGCCAACAATTTCGTATACCGAGATGTGGTGAGATTTTTGCCCGGCGGCAATCAGATACTTGCCGCTGTGATCAACATTGAAGCCGCGCGGCTGGGTTTCCGTTGGCTGGAAGCCTTCTTTACTCAACACGCTGCCATCTTCCGAAACGCTGAAAACGGTAATCAGACTGGCGGTACGGTCGCAGGCGTATAAATGACGACCATCCGGGGTGATATGAATATCAGCCGCCCAACGGGTGTCGGAGAAGTTTTCCGGCATCATATCCAGCGTCTGGACACATTCGATATTGCCGTGCGGATCTTTCAGTTCCCAGACATCCACTGAGCTGTTTAACTCATTGACGCAATACGCATATTGTTCGTTTGGATGGAATACCATATGACGCGGGCCGGCCCCTTCAACGGTAGTCACTTCCGCAGGGTCCTGCGCTACCAGATGACCATCATCGCTGACCGTAAACAGGCAAATGCGATCCTGCTTTAATGCCGGAACCCACAACGTACGGTTGTCCGGTGAGATATTGGCGGAATGGCAACCGTCCAGCCCCTCGACCACATCGACGACGCCCACTGGCAGGCCATCTTCCAGACGCGTTACGCTCACGTTACCCGCATTATAAGAACCGACAAAGACAAACTGCCCCAGGTGATCGGTGGAAATATGCGTCGGGCTACCCGGCAGCGCAGACTCTGCAGCAAAGGTCAGCGCGCCATCGTCCGGTGCAATACGATACGCCAGAACACGAAACTCCGGACGGACACCAACGTAGAGGTAACGTTTGTCCGGGCTGACCACCATCGGCTGCACCTGCCCCGGCACATCGACAACCTGTGTCAGCGTCAGTGCGCCTTCATGATTCAGGTTCCAGACGTGAATTTGCTGGCTCTCAGGGCTGGCGATATAAACTGTTTGCTTCATGAATGCTCCTTTGCATTTAGCAACTGACTGTAACAGCTAAAATTAGTCGCTTTTGGCGGTGAATGCTGAATTAAAACGCAGAATTTTGTCCGATAGTGGTATCGGTGTACCATTCGCGCAGACGAAAATTCTTAACCTTAATCTGGAATACGCCATGACCACACGCGTGATTGCTCTCGACTTAGACGGCACCTTATTGACCCCGAAAAAGACCCTGCTTCCTTCATCGATAGAAGCCCTGGCCCGTGCTCGCGAAGCAGGCTACCGATTAATCATCGTCACAGGTCGCCATCACGTCGCTATTCATCCTTTTTATCAGGCGCTGGCGCTGGATACACCTGCTATTTGCTGTAACGGCACCTATTTGTATGATTATCATGCAAAAACCGTACTAGAAGCGGACCCAATGCCTGTTAACAAAGCCCTGCAACTCATTGAGATGCTGAATGAACACCACATTCACGGTCTGATGTATGTGGATGATGCGATGGTTTATGAGCACCCGACCGGACATGTCATTCGCACGTCTAACTGGGCGCAAACCCTGCCGCCGGAACAGCGTCCGACTTTCACACAAGTCGCTTCTCTGGCTGAAACGGCGCAACAAGTTAACGCCGTATGGAAGTTCGCCCTGACGCACGATGACCTGCCGCAATTGCAGAATTTTGGTAAGCATGTCGAACATGAACTGGGACTGGAGTGTGAATGGTCCTGGCACGATCAGGTTGATATTGCACGCGGCGGCAACAGCAAAGGTAAACGTTTGACGAAATGGGTTGAGGCGCAAGGCTGGTCGATGGAAAACGTCGTGGCCTTCGGCGATAACTTCAATGATATTAGTATGCTGGAAGCCGCTGGTACAGGCGTGGCGATGGGCAACGCCGATGACGCAGTAAAAGCGCGCGCCAACATTGTGATTGGTGATAACACCACCGACAGCATTGCCCAGTTCATTTATAGCCACCTGATTTAATCAGGCGGTTATCGACACACTTTTAATTTGCGCATACAGCCACAGGCCAGGTTTGATCGCCAGTTCATCCCTGGCCCACGGGCTGATACGCGCCCACAGCGTTTTACCGCCGACTTCCAGCTCCACTTCCACCTGGCCGTTGTCGTCATAACTATTAACAACTTTTGCCCGCAATACGTTACGAATGCTGGTTTGCTGTGGCGGTTGTAAAACCAGCGAGACATCGGAAGCCTGAATGCGGATGCGTAGCGCAGCTTGCAGCGGTTCGTCCAGCTTATTGACCCACAAATGCTGATCGCCCAGCGCCAGCGCGGTCATCGCGTAATGCGGATGATGCTCAAGTACTGTCACTTTCAGAATGCTACTTTGTTGCTCTTTCGGTAGCCACGGATTCATCACGCTACTACCCCAGACTTCTTCCAGCGCGCCAAAGGCTTTCACCTGACCGTTTTCCAGTACCATCACTCTGTCTGCCAGATGGAGGATCTCATCCAGCGAATGGCTGACATACAACATCGGAATGTTGATTTCCCGCGTCAGACGTTGCAGATAAGGCAACAGTTCGCGTTTACGCGGAATATCCAGTGACGCCAGCGGTTCATCCAGCAACAGCAATTCCGGTGCTGTCAGCAAAGCCCGACCAATCGCCACGCGCTGTTTTTCGCCTCCGGACAGGCTGCCTGGTAAACGATCAAGCAACGGTTCAATGCCTAAAAGCGCCACCAGCTTATCGAACTGATTGACCATGCTTTTCGCCATGCCGTAGCGCAAATTGCCACGCACTTTATAATGCGGAAACAGCCGCGCATCCTGAAACACATAGCCTACGCGACGCTTTTCTGGCGTCAGACAGATACCTTTATCGGCGTCATTTAGTACCCGACCATTGAGGACAATCCGCCCTTTTTGCGGACGTGTCAGCCCACTGATGGCGTTAATCAGCGAGGTTTTTCCGGCACCAGAGACACCAAAAATAGCGGTGATGCCATTGGCGGGCAGCGTTTCATTAATCGTCAGGCAATGATTGCCCAACGTCTGGGAAAAATTCAGTTCCAGCATGATTAGCGCCCCGCCCGTTCACGGCTGATTCTGGCCAGCCATTCTGAAATCAACAGGGAGATCATCGCCAGCGCAATAGAAATAATACACAGTCTCGCCGCGCCACTTTCCCCGCCAGGGGTCTGGATCAGGGTATACATGGCAGAAGGAATGGTTCGCGTTTCACCAGGAATGTTCGACACAAAGGTGATGGTTGCGCCAAATTCACCGAGCGAACGAGCGAATGCCAGCACCGTACCAACAATAATTCCCGGTAAGGTCAGCGGTAACGTGATAGTAAAGAAAACGCGCCAGCGCCCGGCCCCCAGTGTTCTTGCGGCCTGCTCCAGTTTGATATCAACACCTTCCAGCGCCAGACGAATCGCCCGCACCATCAGCGGAAAAGACATGACAGCGGCAGCGAGAACCGCACCGCGCCAGCTAAACGCGAAAGAAAGACCAAACCAGTCATACAGACGTTCACCGATAAATCCGCGCCGTCCCATCGAAACTAATAATAGGTAACCGACGACCACGGGCGGTAACACCAGCGGTAGATGCAGTACGCTGTCGAGCAGAGCTTTGCCCGGAAACGTGCAACGTACCAGTAACCAGGCAAAAAAGATCCCAAACGGCAGGCTAAACAGCACAGCCAGGGAAGAAACTTTCAGGCTTAATAAAACTGCCTGCCATTCTGGATCGGTCAGTATCATTACTTGGTTGTAAATCCGTAACGTTTAAAGATTTCCGCAGCCTGCGGCCCCTTCAGATAATCGTAAAATGCTTTCACTGTCGCATTGTTATGCCCTTCCACAACAGCAACCGGATATTCCACTTTTTTATGTGAATCTTCCGGGAAGGTGGCAACCACTTTTACCCCTTTGCTGGCAACTGCGTCAGAACCGTAAACAATACCCAGCGGCGCTTCATTGCGTTCGACCAACGCCAGCGCGCCACGAACATCTTCCGCCGGAGCCAGTTTCGGGGAGAGCGTATCCCATGCGCCCAGTTTTTGCAGTGCTTCTTTCGCATAAATGCCAGCAGGGACATGTTCCGGATCACCAACCGCGAGGCGACCGCCATTCAGCAGCGAAGTCCAGTTGGTTTTGCTGTCGATGGTGAAATCTTTCTGCTCGCTGGCTTTCGGTGCTACAACGACCAGGCTATTGCCGAGCAGTGTCTGGCGCGAAGCCGTATCGATCGCTTTTTTATCAACCGCATAATCCATCCATTTCTGATCGGCAGAAATAAATAGATCCGCAGGCGCACCCGCTTCAATCTGACGGGCCAAAGTAGATGACGAAGCGAAAGAAGAAACCACATCCACGCCTTTCTCTTTTTTATACTGCGTAGCAATGTCCTGCATTGCGTTAGTCAGTGATGCGGCGGCGAACACCGTGATTTTCCCTTCATCTGCCAGTGCATTGCCAGCAACAGCGAAAGAGAGTGCCGCCCCGGTAAACAAGTTCAACCATTTACGAGCCATTGGTAACCCCTTAATGTAACGTTATGTAGGCGTCAATATAACGGCAAGTTCGGAATTTTCCCAGCAGTTATTGCTAACCTTTGTGAGGTAGATGAGAAAAAATATCGGCAGGAAAAGCAGGAGGTTGAGAAAAAGAAATGCCCGACTAAGCGGGCATTCAGGGATTCAATGATTTTGTCCGGGCTGGTCTTTTTTACCAACACCAGAAAAGATGTTGAATACTTCACCAAGACCGTAAATCAGACCCAGGATGATGGCCATCACGACAGGTACCATGATTACGGCGAATACCAGACTTTTTAATAACTCTAACATGGTCAACTCCAGATATAGTCATGAGACTATTCTAACCGCTAAGCAAAGAAAAGCACTCCCCTTTTGTGCGGTCAGCTTTGCGTGGCGTTCGTTTTCCGTCACAATAAGACTTTTTCCAGGATATTGTTATGCAGGCCGAAATCCTTCTCACCCTTAAGCTCCAACAAAAATTATTCGCCGACCCGCGCCGCATTTCGCTACTAAAACACATTGCGCTTTCCGGTTCCATTAGCCAGGGAGCGAAAGATGCCGGTATCAGCTATAAAAGCGCCTGGGATGCCATTAACGAGATGAATCAGTTAAGTGAGCATATTCTGGTTGAGCGCGCAACAGGCGGTAAAGGTGGAGGCGGCGCAGTACTGACCCGCTATGGTCAGCGACTGATTCAGCTCTATGACTTACTGGCGCAAATCCAGCAAAAAGCCTTTGATGTGTTAAGTGACGATGACGCCCTGCCGCTGAACAGCCTGCTGGCCGCGATCTCACGTTTTTCACTGCAAACCAGCGCCCGTAACCAATGGTTTGGCACCATCACCGCCCGCGATCATGATGACGTTCAACAGCATGTTGATGTCTTACTGGCTGACGGAAAAACACGCCTGAAAGTCGCAATTACCACACAAAGCGGCGCGCGTCTGGGGCTGGATGAAGGCAAAGAAGTGTTGATATTGCTAAAAGCGCCGTGGGTAGGCATTACTCAGGACGAAGCGGTCGCACAAAACGCCGACAACCAATTACCGGGTATTATTAGCCATATTGAGCGCGGCGCAGAGCAGTGCGAAGTATTAATGGCGCTACCCGACGGGCAAACACTGTGCGCCACAGTGCCGGTAAATGAAGCGACTTCTCTTCAGCAAGGACAGAATGTCACGGCCTACTTTAATGCCGACAGCGTGATTATCGCCACGCTGTGCTAAGCGTGTTGACAATTTGTTATGAAACACGTATCCCTGTCAGTAATCGCTGCACAAAATGGGATATAAAATGTCATCGTTGCAAATTTTGCAAGGCACGTTTCGTCTTAGCGACACAAAAACGCTGCAATTGCCTCAGCTAACGTTAAACGCGGGTGATAGTTGGGCGTTTGTCGGTTCGAATGGAAGCGGGAAATCGGCGCTGGCCCGCGCGCAGGCGGGGGAACTTCCGCTTTTGAAAGGTGAACGGCAAAGCCAGTTTTCCCACATCACTCGTCTCTCCTTCGAGCAATTGCAAAAGCTCGTCAGCGACGAATGGCAGCGGAATAACACCGATATGCTCGGCCCTGGCGAAGATGACACCGGGCGTACCACGGCTGAAATCATTCAGGATGAAGTAAAGGATGCACCGCGTTGCATGCAACTGGCGCAGCAGTTCGGTATTACCGCCCTCCTCGACCGACGCTTTAAATACCTTTCCACTGGCGAGACGCGAAAAACCCTGCTGTGTCAGGCGCTGATGTCGGAGCCTGACTTGTTGATTCTTGATGAGCCGTTCGATGGCCTGGATGTTGCCTCACGTCAGCAGCTGGCTGAGCTACTCGCCTCGTTACATCAGTCCGGTATTACTCTGGTACTGGTGCTCAATCGCTTCGATGAGATCCCGGAATTTGTCCAGTTTGCTGGCGTGCTGGCGGATTGCACGTTAGCGGAAACTGGCGCTAAAGAAGAACTGCTCCAACAAGCACTCGTTGCGCAACTGGCGCATAGCGAACTGCTTGTAGGTGTGCAAATGCCGGAGCCAGATGAACCTTCAGCACGTCACGCCTTACCCGCCAACGAACCGCGCATTGTGCTGAACAATGGCGTGGTTTCTTATAACGATCGCCCCATTCTTAATAACCTTAGCTGGCAGGTGAATCCAGGCGAACACTGGCAAATTGTCGGGCCAAATGGCGCGGGAAAATCGACGTTATTAAGCCTGATTACTGGCGATCATCCGCAAGGTTACAGCAACGATTTGACGCTTTTCGGACGACGTCGCGGCAGCGGCGAAACCATCTGGGATATCAAAAAGCATATCGGTTACGTCAGCAGTAGTTTGCATCTGGATTACCGGGTCAGCACTACTGTGCGTAATGTGATTCTTTCTGGCTATTTTGATTCGATTGGCATTTATCAGGCCGTTTCGGATCGCCAGCAAAAACTGGTGCAGCAGTGGCTGGATATTCTCGGCATTGATAAACGCACGGCTGACGCTCCTTTCCATAGTCTTTCCTGGGGACAGCAGCGTCTGGCGCTGATCGTCCGTGCGCTAGTGAAACATCCGACGTTGCTTATTCTCGATGAACCACTACAGGGGCTTGATCCGCTCAATCGCCAGCTTATCCGCCGTTTTGTTGATGTGCTGATTAGCGAAGGTGAAACGCAATTGTTGTTTGTTTCGCACCACGCTGAAGATGCGCCTGCCTGTATTACCCATCGTCTTGAGTTCGTGCCGGACGGTGACTTTTATCGCTATGCGCTGACAAAAATAAACTGAGTCGGTAGTGCTGACCGTGCCGGAGGCGGCGTAAACGTGTTATCCGGCCAACGGTTTGACGCATGCAGGCATGAAACCGCGTCTTTTTTTCAGATAAAAAGCGCAATCATTCATAAACCCTCTGTTTTATAATCACTTAATCGCGCATAAAAAACGGCTAAATTCTTGTGTAAACGATTCCACTAATTTATTCCATGTCACACTTTTCGCATCTTTGTTATGCTATGGTTATTTCATACCATAAGCCTAATGGAGCGAATTATGAGAGTTCTGGTTACCGGTGGTAGCGGTTACATTGGAAGTCATACCTGTGTGCAATTACTGCAAAACGGTCATGATGTCATCATTCTTGATAACCTCTGTAACAGTAAGCGCAGCGTACTGCCTGTTATCGAGCGTTTAGGCGGCAAACATCCAACGTTTGTTGAAGGCGATATCCGTAACGAAGCGTTGATGACCGAGATCCTGCACGATCACGCTATCGACACCGTGATCCACTTCGCCGGGCTGAAAGCCGTTGGCGAATCGGTACAAAAACCGCTTGAATATTACGACAACAATGTCAACGGTACTCTGCGCCTGATTAGCGCCATGCGCGCCGCTAACGTCAAAAACTTTATCTTTAGCTCCTCCGCCACCGTTTATGGCGATCAACCCCAAATTCCATATGTTGAAAGCTTCCCGACCGGCACACCGCAAAGCCCTTACGGCAAAAGCAAGCTGATGGTGGAACAGATCCTCACCGATCTGCAAAAAGCCCAGCCGGACTGGAGCATTGCCCTGCTGCGCTACTTCAACCCAGTTGGCGCGCATCCGTCGGGCGATATGGGCGAAGATCCGCAAGGCATTCCGAATAACCTGATGCCATACATCGCCCAGGTTGCTGTAGGCCGTCGCGACTCGCTGGCGATTTTTGGTAACGATTATCCGACCGAAGACGGTACTGGCGTGCGCGATTACATCCACGTAATGGATCTGGCGGACGGTCACGTCGTGGCGATGGAAAAACTGGCGAACAAGCCAGGCGTACACATCTACAACCTCGGCGCTGGCGTGGGCAGCAGCGTGCTGGATGTGGTTAATGCCTTCAGCAAAGCTTGCGGCAAACCGGTTAACTATCATTTTGCACCGCGTCGCGAGGGCGACCTTCCGGCCTACTGGGCGGACGCCAGCAAAGCCGACCGTGAACTGAACTGGCGCGTAACGCGCACACTCGATGAAATGGCGCAGGACACCTGGCACTGGCAGTCACGCCATCCACAGGGATATCCCGATTAAGGAACGACCATGACGCAATTTAATCCCGTTGATCATCCACATCGCCGCTACAACCCGCTCACCGGGCAATGGATTCTGGTTTCACCGCACCGCGCTAAGCGCCCCTGGCAGGGGGCGCAGGAAACGCCAGCCAAACAGGTGTTACCTGCGCACGATCCAGATTGCTTCCTCTGCGCAGGTAATGTGCGGGTGACAGGCGATAAAAACCCCGATTACACCGGCACTTACGTTTTCACTAATGACTTTGCGGCCTTGATGTCTGACACGCCAGATGCGCCAGAAAGCAACGATCCGCTAATGCGTTGCCAGAGCGCGCGCGGTACCAGCCGGGTGATCTGCTTTTCACCGGATCACAGTAAAACGTTGCCAGAACTGAGCGTTGCGGCATTGACGGAAATCGTCAAAACCTGGCAGGAGCAAACCGCAGAGCTGGGAAAAACGTACCCGTGGGTACAGGTCTTTGAAAACAAAGGCGCGGCGATGGGCTGCTCTAACCCGCATCCGCACGGACAGATTTGGGCAAATAGCTTCCTGCCTAACGAAGCTGAGCGCGAAGACCGCCTGCAAAAAGAATATTTTGCCGAACAGAAATCACCAATGCTGGTGGATTATGTTCAGCGCGAGCTGGCAGACAGTAGCCGTACCGTTGTCGAAACCGAACACTGGTTAGCCGTTGTACCTTACTGGGCTGCCTGGCCGTTCGAAACGCTACTGCTGCCCAAAGCCCACGTTTTGCGGATCACCGATTTGACCGACGCCCAGCGCAGCGATTTGGCACTGGCGTTGAAAAAGCTAACCAGTCGTTATGACAACCTCTTCCAGTGCTCCTTCCCCTACTCTATGGGCTGGCACGGCGCGCCATTTAATGGCGAAGAGAATCAACACTGGCAGCTGCACGCGCACTTTTATCCGCCTCTGTTGCGCTCCGCCACCGTACGTAAATTTATGGTTGGTTATGAAATGCTGGCAGAAACCCAGCGAGACCTGACCGCAGAACAGGCAGCAGAGCGTTTGCGCGCAGTCAGCGATATCCATTTTCGCGAATCCGGAGTGTAAGAAATGAGTCTGAAAGAAAAAACACAATCTCTGTTTGCCAACGCATTTGGCTACCCTGCCACTCACACCATTCAGGCGCCTGGCCGCGTGAATTTGATTGGTGAACACACCGACTACAACGACGGTTTCGTTCTGCCCTGCGCGATTGATTATCAAACCGTGATCAGCTGTGCGCCACGCGATGACCGTAAAGTTCGCGTAATGGCAGCCGATTATGAAAATCAGCTCGACGAGTTTTCCCTCGATGCGCCCATTGTCGCGCATGAAAACTATCAATGGGCGAACTACGTTCGTGGCGTGGTGAAACATCTGCAACTGCGTAACAACAGCTTCGGCGGTGTGGACATGGTGATCAGCGGCAATGTGCCGCAGGGTGCAGGGTTAAGTTCTTCCGCTTCACTGGAAGTCGCGGTCGGAACCGTATTGCAGCAGCTTTATCATCTGCCGCTGGACGGCGCACAAATCGCGCTTAACGGTCAGGAAGCAGAAAACCAGTTTGTTGGCTGTAACTGCGGGATCATGGATCAGCTAATTTCCGCACTCGGCAAGAAAGATCATGCCTTGCTGATTGACTGCCGCTCACTGGGGACCAAAGCAGTTTCCATGCCCAAAGGTGTGGCTGTCGTCATTATCAACAGTAACTTCAAACGTACCCTGGTTGGCAGCGAATACAACACCCGTCGTGAACAGTGCGAAACCGGTGCGCGTTTCTTCCAGCAGCCAGCCCTGCGCGATGTCACCATTGAAGAGTTCAACGCTGTTGCGCATGAACTGGACCCAATCGTGGCGAAACGCGTGCGTCATATCCTGACTGAAAACGCCCGCACCGTTGAAGCTGCCAGCGCACTGGAGCAAGGCGACCTGAAACGTATGGGCGAGTTGATGGCGGAGTCTCATGCCTCTATGCGCGATGATTTCGAAATCACCGTACCGCAAATTGACACTCTGGTAGAAATCGTCAAAGCTGTGATTGGCGACAAAGGTGGCGTACGCATGACCGGCGGCGGATTTGGTGGCTGTATCGTCGCGTTGATCCCGGAAGAACTGGTGCCTGCCGTACAGCAAGCTGTCGCTGAACAATATGAAGCAAAAACAGGTATTAAAGAGACTTTTTACGTTTGTAAACCATCACAAGGAGCAGGACAGTGCTGAACGAAACTCCCGCACTGGCACCCGATGGTCAGCCGTACCGACTGTTAACTTTGCGTAACAACGCAGGGATGGTAGTCACGCTGATGGACTGGGGTGCGACTTTACTTTCCGCCCGTATTCCGCTTTCCGATGGCAGCGTCCGCGAGGCGCTGCTTGGCTGCGCCAGCCCGGAATGCTATCAGGATCAGGCCGCATTTCTGGGGGCCTCTATTGGTCGTTATGCCAACCGCATCGCCAATAGCCGTTATACCTTTGACGGTGAAACCGTGACGCTTTCACCAAGTCAGGGCGTCAACCAATTGCATGGCGGCCTGGAAGGGTTCGACAAACGTCGCTGGCAGATTGTGAACCAGAACGATCGTCAGGTGCTGTTTGCCCTGAGTTCAGATGATGGCGATCAGGGTTTCCCGGGTAATCTCGGCGCGACGGTGCAATATCGTCTGACCGACGATAACCGTATCTCCATTACTTATCGCGCCACAGTTGATAAACCTTGCCCGGTGAATATGACTAATCACGTCTATTTCAATCTTGACGGCGAGCAGTCTGACGTGCGCAATCACAAGTTGCAGATTCTGGCGGAAGAATATCTGCCGGTTGATGAAGGCGGCATTCCGCACGACGGCCTGAAATCTGTCGCCGGAACCTCTTTTGATTTCCGCAACGCCAAAATCATCGCCAGTGAGTTTCTTGCCGACGACGATCAGCGCAAAGTGAAAGGTTACGATCACGCGTTCTTGTTACAGGCCAAAGGCGATGGCAAGAAAGTGGCGGCGCATGTCTGGTCAGCAGATGAAAAATTGCAGCTGAAGGTCTACACCACCGCTCCGGCTCTGCAATTCTACTCCGGCAACTTCCTCGGCGGCACACCGTCGCGGGGAACCGAACCTTACGCCGACTGGCAAGGGCTGGCTCTGGAAAGCGAATTTCTGCCGGACAGCCCGAACCACCCTGAATGGCCGCAACCAGACTGCTTCCTGCGTCCTGGCGAAGAGTATTCCAGCCTGACGGAATATCAGTTTATTGCTCAGTAATGTTAAGCCCTCGTCATGAGGGCTTTATCTTCATATTGTTCAAATCACCAGCAAACACCGACATATTTGCAACTCAATATTCACAACAACCTTACACTGCGACACTATTTTCGCTATGGTTATGCGTAAGCATTGCTGTTGCTTCGTCACGGCAATATAATGAGAATTATTATCATTAAAAGATGATTTGAGGAGTAAGTATATGGCTGTAACTAAGCTGGTTCTGGTTCGTCATGGCGAAAGTCAGTGGAACAAAGAAAACCGTTTCACCGGTTGGTACGACGTGGATCTGTCTGAGAAAGGCGTAAGCGAAGCAAAAGCAGCAGGTAAGCTGCTGAAAGAGGAAGGCTACAGCTTTGACTTTGCTTACACCTCTGTGCTGAAACGCGCTATTCATACCCTGTGGAATGTGCTGGACGAACTGGATCAGGCATGGCTGCCCGTTGAGAAATCCTGGAAACTGAACGAACGTCACTACGGTGCGTTGCAGGGTCTGAACAAAGCGGAAACCGCTGAAAAGTATGGCGACGAGCAGGTGAAACAGTGGCGTCGTGGTTTTGCGGTGACTCCGCCGGAACTGACTAAAGATGATGAGCGTTATCCGGGTCACGATCCGCGTTACGCGAAACTGAGCGAGAAAGAACTGCCGCTGACGGAAAGCCTGGCGCTGACCATTGACCGCGTGATCCCTTACTGGAATGAAACCATTCTGCCGCGTATGAAGAGCGGTGAGCGCGTCATCATCGCCGCACACGGTAACTCGTTACGTGCGCTGGTGAAATATCTCGATAACATGAGCGAAGAAGAGATTCTTGAGCTGAATATCCCGACCGGCGTGCCGCTGGTTTATGAGTTTGACGAGAACTTCAAACCGCTGAAACGCTATTATCTGGGTAATGCTGACGAGATCGCGGCGAAAGCAGCGGCGGTTGCTAACCAGGGTAAAGCGAAGTAAACGTCATTCGTTTAAAAATGAGAAAGCCGACCGCAAAATGAGTCGGCTTTTTTATTTTTCGTTGCTACCAATGGAGCACATCGCCTGATGCGACGCTGCTGAACTGCACCCCAAATGTTGGACATAATCTGACATCTGAAGGTGCAGTTTA
>ERZ1106922.75-NODE-75-length-57680-cov-18.084911_pt1 | contig 57680 bp, 42 predicted proteins | sample MGYA00403656_ERZ1106922 | MGnify/ENA primary metagenome ERZ1106922 (study PRJEB35170, sample SAMEA104062453) | human gut metagenome | biome: human gut; feature: human-associated habitat; material: faeces | place: Denmark | collected 2012-10-12 ... | reverse complement strand
TTTTGAAGAATTGCCTGAAACGCGACGGAAATTGGGAATGGTATTTTGTAGTACGCTACTTGGCTGCAACGGGCGCGCGGGTGAGCGAACTGATACAAATCAAGGTGGAACACGTCTTTAACGGCTACTTTGACTTATACTCCAAAGGCGGCAAACTGCGGCGGCTTTACATACCCAAAAAGTTGAAGACAGAAACGGAAGCATGGCTTGCCGAAAAAGGCGTGACCAGCGGCTACTTGTTTCTAAATCGCTTTGGCGACCGCATTACAGTGCGCGGCATTTCCCAACAATTAAAGAACTATGCCAATAAGTACGGCTTAAATCCCAAAGTTGTCTATCCTCATTCTTTTCGGCATCGTTTTGCAAAAAATTTCCTTGAAAAATATAATGATATTTCTCTGCTTGCCGACCTCATGGGGCATGAGAGCATTGAAACGACGCGCATATACCTCAGAAAGACCGCCAGCGAACAACAAGAAATTGTAGATAAAGTTGTCACATGGTAAAACAATCCCCTCGGATTTCCGAGGGGATCTGACTTTATAGCATTGCAAAGATATCGTTGATTTTTGCCACAATGCGTTTTTGCTCCGCAAGGGACGGCAAAGGTAATAGAATTTGCCCTAATTTCTTGACCGACACAAATTCAAAGGTTGTTTTTCCAGCTAAACGATGTAAATGCTCCGAAAAATAATCACCGATAGCAAACAAATAATCTATTGAGAGTATGTTCACATAGTCTGATTTGACGGTTAAAGCGTTAAATTGCTGATTAGTAGTTAATGCAATGGTATTTTTGGCAAACATTCCAATCGATGCTGTACAACACAATAAGAAACTATTTGCCGGAACAATTCTTTCTTTTGTTGTGGCAAGTTCGGTAATATACTGTTTTGTTGTTTTTATAATTTTTCCTTGCGTATTTATATCTTCAACTGTGAACCAAGGTATAGTACCATTTTCCCAATATTTAGATTCTGCCCGTGAAGGGGTGAATCCGTTTCTAATATCGCAACAATTATTGACGCGCAACCATACCCAATTCTCCGGTATATCAAACGGCACTTCGACCAGTTCGTCTTGCGCTCTTCCGGCAATGTGTTCGTAGTAACAGTTATCATCACCTTTATAGATGTAACTGTCCACATATTTCTTGCCGAGTTTAGCTTTCTTTTCTGCTCTAATACGTTCCAAAAGCACACTTGCCGGTTCATCGTTCGGATTCTGCGGAACAAGTTTCCCTTGAATGGCAAGTGTTAGAGTACGTTTTCTGAATTCATCGTACAATGTATCAATGTCAGCTTGATTTTGATTTATAATATCTATCTGTGCAAAAAGTTCTTCTACTCGATTAACAATGCGGGTTTGTTCTTCAAGGGGAGGCATAATAAAAGGTAATTTTAGTATATCATCGCGGCTAATACCAGGAATAAAACTCTTTGCCCCACTTTGTAATTGACTTACATATGAATTTAGTACAAGCATTATAAAAAGCGAATTTACACCAATGCAGCGAATAGACATTATTTGCCGCGCTATATGAACATCACCAATATTATTAAAGACCATTTCCCCAATCGTGCCTTTGCAAGTTATCAGTAAATCGCCTTTATGAGAAACAACAGATGGCGTATCCGTCCAACGATTGATGATGATTCTTTCATTTAAGAGATTGCTTGCACCAGTAATATATGGCACTCCTATTTTATCAGAATTGTATTGAGTAGGAAGCAAATCTCTCCCTGATATTAATTCGATCAAATCTCTCAATCGAACAAAAGTCCAATTCCGTGGACATTCTAAATCAATTTCATTAGTAATATCTTTGACTTCCGAGCCGACCTTCTCATAATAGCGATTATCGTCACCCTTGAAGATGACAGAATCGTTCTTATCTTTCTTGATTTTACCTTCTTTTATAAGCTGCTGCTTTTCGGCGCGGATACGTTCAAGCAACACGGAAGCAGGCTCGTCGTTCGGATTCTGCGGAACGAGCTTGCCTTTGATCGCCATGTCCAATATTTTTTGCCGCAATGCTTTTGTATCGATCATTGTTCATCCTCACCGATCAGCTCGCGCAGGCGCGCCACCGCGTTCACAATATTTTGAGATTTTGCGTCTATTTCGTCCAATATCTCTGAAAGACTCCTTTCGTCTTTCTCAGTAAAATCGATCCACTTAAAGTCCAAATCTTTTCGCTTCGCAATCTCCGCAGCCGTAAACCTACGCCATCTGCCATTCGGGTTGGTTTCTTTGTCGTAAGTTTCCTTCCTGTCCTGCATGTGCCCGGAGCAATAGCAAGCGACAAAATCGTCGAGATCTTCGCGCTTTAACGGCTTGGTGGCAAGGGTGTGTTTGATGCCTGTTTTGTAATCGTACACCCATATATCTTCGGTCGGTTTACCCTTATCGAAGAACAGCACATTTGTGGATATATTGGCGTAGAACAAACCGGGGCAGAGGCGCAAAATTGTATGCAGGTTAAAATCCTTCATCAATTTTTTGCGAATCGCCGTCGCATCTTTCCCATCACTCAAAACGCTGTCGGGCAAAACCACGGCAACTCTGCCGCCCGTCTTTACGATAGACATAATGTGCTGCAAGAAGTTCAGCTGATTGTCAGAAGTCTTTATAAATTCCGTCCGCACAACAGACACTTCTCCGCTGCCTTGCGGTCTTGTCCCGAACGGGGGATTGGCAAGGATGACGTCGAACATTCTGTCCGATGTATCAAGCAGAGAATCCTGACACACGATAGGGCTGCCTTTCGTACCGATATCATGCAAATACAGGTTCATTGACGCAAGCGTAACGACAAGCGGAGTATTATCTGCGCCGAACAGCGCCTTATTGCGAAGGAAGTCAAGCTTGGATATTTCGTTGCTTTGCTTCTTCATGTGCTCGTATGCCGCGAGCAAGAAACCGCCTGTCCCACAAGCAGGGTCGGCAACGGTTTCCATAATTTTAGGGTCAACGACATCGACCATCGCCTTGATCAACGCTCGGGGAGTGAAATACTGACCGGCACCGCTTTTCTTATCTTTGCCGTTCTTTTCAAGGATGGACTCATAAATGGCGCCCTTTACATCGCCTTCAAGCATATACCAATTCTCCCCGGACACCATGTCGATCACCTTTTTCAGATGAACGGGAGTCTGGATCTTATTAGTCGCTTTCGTAAAAATCGTTCCGATAAGTCCCGGCTCGCCGGAGAGTTTTTCGAGCGTCGCTTCATATTGCTTGACAAGATCCGTGCCGCTCAAGGCCGTAAGGTCTTTCCATTTATATCCGTCCGGAATAGAACTTATCAACCCATATTCCTCACGCTCATCGTCCATCTTCAAGAAAAGAATATAGGTAAGCTGCGTGATATAATCGGTAAATCCGACACCTGCCGCCGCCAGAACATTTGCAATATCGCTCACCTTTTTTACAAGGGCTTGTTCGCTTTTCATTTGCTTTTCGTTTTCCATTTTATGCCGCCTTTAAGATAAAGTTGGAGAGAGTTTGCATCTCTTGATTTAGCACTTTCCCTCCGAATGCTGTTATGCCTTTTCGCCACAAGTCGGGATAATATTCGTTGAGTTCGCTGACAGTAATGGCGCCTTCGCTCACAACAAAGTCGGCAATTTCACGCATTACCGCTTTTTGCTCGTCGGTCAACTGCCTTTGCGCTTGTCCGCAATAAAGGTTAAAACGTTGCACATATCCTGAAAACAGACTTGTAAGCCTTGCCGTTTTTCGATAGGCGAACCTCACGATTTGGATAAGGTGCGTTAATGCTTTGATATTTTGCTTCATGTCAAATTCATCGACATGCCCGGTTTCGTCAAGGAGTTTATAATTTCTCCAAATATTGTACGGCGTATAAGAGTGATTTTCGGAAAGCAGCCTATCTCTCAAATCGACGAGCATGGAGTGCGTTATAACGGTATCTTCCGAATTGTAGATGATACGCAACGCCTCGATCCTGTCCTTGTTTTCGTTCAAATACTTTTCGAAAGCCTCTTTGAAATCCAAAGCGGTTTCTTTTGAAAAACCGGAATACAACACTTCGTCTTGATCGTTGATTATCGTAATATAGCCACGCTGCATTTCAAGCAAATATTTCTTTGCCGAAACATTATCTATCAGGCACTCGATCAACAGCATCCTTTCTGTATTATCATGGGATGAGTCTATAAATTCAGGCAAACCTTTTTGCAATGCCTTTTCAATGTTATTAGCAAGAGTGCGCGGAGCAAAACCAAATTCTTCAATGAACTTACTTAAATGATGCCCGTGAAGCGCATTAGTTTCATATCGGCGATGGATAGAAGCACAATAATCCCGAAGCAATCCTAAATTTTCGTCGCTGACTTCTCCATGCGTCAAGCGTTCCAATAAGCGTTCAAGTCCTAACGTTCTTTCTCGTCCCGGAACTTTTGAAGGAATATCTTTCTCATGCTCTGTGACGCCAACGGCATCGACTATGTAGTAACATTCTTTCGTTTGGGCATTCGGGGTGACTTCTTTCAACTTATCATCGTTTATACACCTGCACGCTCGTCCCTTCATCTGCGTATAAAGCACTTCGGAATTAACATCACGCATGAACAGCACCACTTCAAGTGGTCTGATGTCGGTGCCTGTAGCGACAAGTGTCACAGTTACAGCGATTCTGAAATCCTTTTCAACGCGAAAGTCCCTTATAAGAGCATTGGAATCGCCTGCCGAATAAGTGATTTTTCGCACATAGTTTTCTGGAACTCGTCCGTTATTGAACTTTTCCCCAAACACTTTTTGCGCTATCTCAACAATTTTATCGGCATGGCTATCATCTTTGGCGAATATGAGCGTCTTTGGAATATATGACCAGTCCAATTCGCCATTATCGGAGAATCTTTCCGGATACAAATCCGTATAAATCGAATCACGATATTCTCGCAATACCGTTTCAATTTGGCTTGTATTGACGATAGAGCGATCCAAGGCATTGGGAGAATAGTCAATGTCTTTTCCCGATTTGAATGTCGTGATCTCACCGGTACGCCTTGACCTTTCCGCTATTTCATCGCCCTTATTTATTTCACCTCCGTGTAAGCTCGTTTTGGTAGTAATACGGTAAATGCGCTTTGGCACATTAACACCATCTACAACGGAATCCTCATAAGAATAATTTTCAATGACGTTTCCGTCAAAGAAAGCGTATGCCTCTTCGGTCGGCGTTGCGGTCAAGCCAAGAATCCTTGCTTTGCTAAAGTAATCAAGCACGGCTCTCCAGCGGCCGTAGATCGACCTGTGACATTCGTCAACAATAATAAATTGGAAGTAATCGGGAGGCAGCTTCAAGTCGTTCCCGAGAGTAATGATTTCCTTACCGTGCTTCTCGCGGTCTATCTGATCCAATTCATCTTCCGAATCTTCATCACAGTCGGGAAGCGCTTGTCCCGTCAAAACAGCATAGAGTTTTTGAATGGTCGAGATAACGATGTCGCCTTTGATGTCTTCTTCTCTTTTCAAACGCGTAATATCGTACAAGTCCTTTAACTGGTGCCCCGTTACAGTCCTGTCAAATAAACAGAACTCGGTTTTTGCCTGGTTCGCGAGATTATTTCTATCCGCAAGGAAAAGGATCCTTTTCGTAGTAGGCGTATATTCCAAGAAACGATAAGAGGCGAGACTGGCAAGATATGTTTTACCCGAGCCTGTTGCAAGCACGGCAAGAGCTCTCTTTTTGCCTTCCTTGAAAGAGGCTTCAAGTTTAACTTCCGCACGATATTGGCAATCTCGCAATCCTTTTTTCTCAATAACAGGCAAAGCACCCAGATCCGAAGATTTACCGATTATACGCAACATTTCCTTCGGCGTATGCATTTTATCAATCTGCGTGTACTCGCTGTTAGGGGAAAGCATATTCTTAAAAAGTATTGTTTCTCCATTTGCGAGATAAACAAGCGGGACTTTGTTTTCGTCCAGCCAAAATCCGTACCAGCTTTGCGGATTCAGAGTGTAATTCTCCGCTTGTTGCGCAACAATTTCATCAAGACTATTTTCGGCGCGTTTTGCTTCCACGACGGCAATGGCTTTATTATCAATAAAAAGTAAATAATCGCTTTCTTTTCGTCCGGACATAGATGCCTCTACGACTGCCGACGGATTCTTCCGATTATATTCGAACCGCGTGACTACTTCCCACCCGGCAGAGGTGAGCTGTTCATCGATTTTAATCCTTGCCTTTTCTTCAGGTAACATGTTTGTTACTCCTTACTTCTCATAATTCCGTATTATCGGAAGTTAGAGGAGAAAAATTTAATACCTCTAACTTTTTCGATAAACTTCGTCCAGCGTTTTGCCGCCATTGTTCTTCCATTCAGTCCAGCCGTTTGTCGAGCCACCTATTATAAAATCACTAGCACCACTCGGCGTATTGAACTCGAGAGTAACCTTCAAAATATACTTATCCGCTTGCCGAAAGATATCTCCCTTTTCAAGCAACTCTTTGCGCTGTTTGTTATACTTTTCAAGATTCGCCGGTTTCGCAAGATTGACTTCCGAACCTTCCAGCACCTGAAACTTATCGCCGTCATAAACGCCGTATGCTTTTATACTGTTGCGCGTCGTATGGAAAACTGCAGATTCATTGAGACTTGACCTTGCGTTGTCCATCTTGTAGCCCTGCGTCGCCATAATGAACTGTATTTCATCGTAAATCTCTTCGATAGAAGGAAGATCGTATTCATCGATTTCATACTTGGGTTTGACGGAGTTTTCCACCTTATAGCGGTTTGATTGATGCGCCTTCATGATAGCGTACTCTTCAAGTCCACTTATCATATCAAGAGAAAAAGTCTTACTATCAGCAAGGAACATGATTGCCTTATTCCAAAAATCTTTGGAACGATTATGATCGTCCAGACGAACAACTCCGTTACGCGTTTGTCCTATGTAGATCTGCGCAATCTTGTTTTCGTCGTTTTCGTTAATGAGGTAGTAAATGCCGGGACGATTGATACCCGTGATCTTCTTTGCCTCGGCAAGCAGAGGGCGCGGAATAACGTATGTCGTCATAGTTGAAAGATGACGCCTTATAGACCTGATGCCGTCGGGCTGTCCGTTATGGTAGATAATTTCAAGTTTCTTACTGGTCGCCATTGCTTGTCTCCTTGTTGATAACATCCATAATATCTCCGACATTGCAGTCGAGCAGCTTACAAATTTTCAAAAGGACATCCATCGAAACAGTTTCATTTTTTCCGAGTTTGGCAAGCGTCGTTGTAGAAATATCTGCCCGGAGGCGCATTTGCGTCTTTGTCATTCCCTTGTCGATGAGCAATTTCCATAACTTGTTATAGTTGACTGCCATATAGGTCACACTCCGTCCAAATTATTGTTAAAATAATTATAGCATATGCGCACTTTAATTTCAACAATTTATCAGCGATTTCGAATATAATATATGTCCCATTTTCCTGCGCTCTCAATTTGATTTGTAGTTGTTTATGCACTTTTGCAACCGTGGCGTGTGCTTGTCTTTGATACGAGAGCGGCGTCGCTTCGCGCCGCCGCGACAAGCACACGCCACGAAAACAAACAACGCGGAAAACCAAACCGAAAGGCGCGGCGGTGCGGAGCCGTCCCCGCTAAACCGCTTGGGATCGGCTGCCGCTTTCCCGCCGTGCGATCCTTTCTCCTTATTGGTTTTGCCGTTCCGTTCACCTCTTGAATTGTGCCTCTTTCGGCAGGCTTAGGTTAGCATAGTCCTCGCGCAAGTCAACGGTCGCAAAATCGTCGCTTAAAACACCCATAGAAACCATTCGAGAGTCGAGTAAGGTAAGTTTCCTTGCTCGGCTTTTTTTGCGTTTATACGCCGTTTTTCGCGCCCACAACGCAACGATTTTTCTTTGTCCCGTTGACTTCCGCAGACCGACAGAGAATTTGCTTTCTTTATACCGTCCCATGCTACCCCGCCTGTTGCCCGAAAAAGGCAAATCCAATTCAAGAGGTGTAAGAAAATGGAACAAAAGAAAGTAACAAGAGATTTCAAAGTCCTCACGGAGAAGATATCTCAGGACAATGTAGCTGTGATGGCGGAACTCATAGCCATGCGCGAGACCAAAGCGCTCATAGGATATTATGGGTATTACGCGGAAAAAGCGCATAAAAACCTTTGCCGGGACATCTTCGGCAAACACGAGCCCGGATATATCTTTTCGGACAGTTACGACTTCGTCCAAAGCGTGGCGTTATTCTTATGCGGCCACTTCGGAGAGCATCTGGACGACGTCCTGTATATTTCCAAAAAAGGCAAGCCGAGAACGATAAAAATAGAATGCTATCGCATCGTCACGCGAATGTTGGCGAGAGGCCACAGAGCCTTTTGCAGATGTCAATGCTTTGAATTCACGAAAGAAGAACCTGAACTCGTATATGAACAGCCGGCAGACGAGGAACAGGATTGTTCACACGCAGACGAGATCGCGGCTTCCCTAAACCTTACTGAGAATATGAGCCTTGCGCTCGATTACCGCATGTCTGGCTTGAGCTATCCCGAGATAGCGAAACAGCTTTCAAGAGCGGTAAGCACGGTGTACGAATACTTCGAGAAAATGCGCGCGAGGTATTCCGCCATATACGGATAACAGCGAAAAAGCCCCATGTCGTATCTATACATAACTTTTCAAAAATCTTTTCAAATAGGAAAAAAGCCTTCCTATTTGACGGATATGATATGGAAAAACAAGAGAAAAACTTTTTCAAAGCGGCAAGAAGGCTTGCCTCTTTGGAATGTAACCTCTCCACGAAAGAAGAAAGCGAGAGTCAACCTGTCGGAAATTCCGACAAGTACAAACCTATCCGCAAAGGAGAAAACAACCATGCAAAGATCGCTTATACATCTGCTGTACACGGGCTTCACATAGGCATTGCAAAGCGAGGATCTGACAATCAACCGCAACAAAGAATGAGAAACGAATAAGAACCGGTGCGCTCTTATTCCGACAGCAAGACTGCGTTTTTCATTCCCGACAAAGCAATTTGAAAGGAGTTAAAAATGCAATCGAACTGTTCGAAAAAAGAAAGAATAACCGTCCGTGAGGAACTCATAGGCGGTAAAAAATATATCGTTGTCAGTCATTATGCAGGCAAGAAGGATTTCAAAAAAATCATCTGCGATCACGCTTTCAGACAAACGCTTGCGGAAACGGATCACCCGACAGACTGACCGCACGGGCGGCTTGATGTTTTGTGTGTTTTGCCGTATAATAAAAGCACACCGAATAAAAAGCCGCTTCGATTCAGAGGAGTAAAATAAATGACATCGAAGCAAAACAACAAAGACTACATAGTCGGCATGTATGTAAGACTTTCCCGTGACGACGAACGCACGGGCGAATCGCTGTCCATCGAGAACCAAAAGGCGATCCTGAACGAATACATAGAAAAGCAAGGCTTTACGCTTTACGACATCTATGTGGACGACGGCATTTCGGGAACGACATTCGACCGTTCCGGCGTAAAACGGCTCTTGGACGATGCCAAGCAAGGCGTCATCAACACCGTGCTTGTAAAGGACATGAGCCGCTTCGGCAGGAACTACATTATGGTCGGACAGTATCTCGATTATGTGTTTCCCGCTTTCGGCATCCGGTTTATCGCCTTATCCGACAACATCGACACCGAGAACAAAGATACCGCCGCCATGGATATGATGCCCATCACAAACGTATTCAATGAATGGTGGGCTGCCGCCACAAGCAAGAAACTGCGTGCCGTGCGTATTCAAAACGCCAAGAAAGGTAAAAACGGAATGTCTCACGCTCCATACGGTTACACGCTCGGAACGGACGAAAAACGCACGTTGCAAGTAAACGAAGAAGTCGCGCCGGTCGTAAGGCGGATATTTGAAATGCGGGCGCAAGGATTGACGCCGAGAAAGATCGCGGATGTCCTGAACGCCGAAAAGGTCTTGACGCCAAACGATTACAGGCTGTCAAAGACTGGCGTTACGACCGTACCCTCTTCGCTGCACCTATGGAACACTTCCGTTCTCCGCACGCTCTTGGATAATCCGGCTTATATCGGAACTCTGGCGCAGCACAGGACGACCACTGTTTCCTACAAAAACCACAAGTGGCAACGGCGGCCGAAAGAAGATTGGATCGTGATTGAAAACGCGCATGAGCCGATCATCTCCAAGGAGTTATGGAACAGAGTGAAAGAGGTAGAGTCTTCCGTCAGTCACGGCAAACATACGAAACGCGGCTATATGCATCCGCTTTCGGGGTTACTGTACTGCGCCGACTGCGGCGCAAAAATGCGTTTGGGTTGGAATATGCCGAAAGACATTCCCTATTTCAACTTCAACTGCGGAACACGTTCGCGCTGCGGTTCGTCCGCCTGTTTCAGTCATTTCATCACCGTTCCGGTATTAGAGAAGATCGTTTTGAACGATGTGAGAGATAAAGCGCAAAAAATCGTTGCCGACGAACGGGAATTCAGGCGGAAGTTTCTGGAACATACCGCAAGGCTCGCGGACAAAAACCAAGCCGACGTCAAAAGAGAACTCAAGCGAACGGAACGGCGCGTTGCTGAACTCGATAAGCTCATAAGCGCGGCGTTCGAAGAAAAAGTCGCAGGTAAGATCCCCGAAAACGTGTGCTTACAGCTGATCGACAAGTACACCGCCGAGCAAACGGAACTGAAAGAACGGATTTCTTATCTTACGCAGGGACTTGAAGAAAAGCAGCGAGCGGCAACCGACGTGGACGAGTTTATACGGCGAATGAAAAAACACATCAATGCCCCCGAACTGACAAGAGAGCTCTGTCTGGAGCTATTCGAGAAACTTGTCATCGGCGGCAAAGAAACAGTCACGGGCAAACCGCAAGAAGTCCATATATATTACAAGATCGACATCGATAGCATTTTGTAGCCATTACACACAACAACCCCTCCGAACAACTTTATGTCCATTTTGTTGTTTGGAAGGCATGAATCAATACTACAGTGCGGAATGTTTTTATGGACATAATATCCCAAAACAAAAAGAAGGAAAATACTTCTCCTTCTTTTTACATCTGCAACACTACCGGAAAGTATTTGCTACTTCTTTTCCGCATCGACATTCGCATTTATTAAAGACATCATAATATCATAAAACACTTTTCCGCTTGCTTCAACCAATTTAATCGGAACGGCATTCCCTATTTCAAGCGCTGCTTTAGTAAGATTCTCTCCGAAAACATAATCGTCTGGAAACGTTTGAATCCTTGCCGCTTCTCGAACTGAAATTGCTCTGTCTTCAAACGGATGTCCAAATCTTCCTTTTGAATAACTTAAGCAACCACCGGTCATTGTCGGGGCAGGCTTATCGGAATCCATGATGCCGTAAACGTCGTTGTGACCCGAATACGTTTTATGACAATTTAATACCAATTCCGGCGGCAAAGCCAATCGAGAGCCGCCATTTGCACGAATAATTTTCATGCGACGCAAATTCTTCTCCGATAGATTCGCGCACGCATGATTCTTTATCTTATCATCACTATAACGTTCGCCTGCTTTTAGAGCGGGAAGCCCTTGAAAAGTCTCCCTTACCGTAACCCACTTTTTCTTACCATTTGTGCCGTCTTGACTATGTGTTTCAATCGGTAATGTTAGATTCAACCCAAGTTTACACATGATTTGAAATATATCTCTTCTAACAGCGTGTAAAACAAAGCGTTTTCTGGTTTGCGGGACACCATAATTCGCAGCATTGACCACACCGTAAACAACCTCATATTGTTGATTAAGCGGTGCATTCCGGTTATCCAAATCAGTCAAAAACTCATTTAGGATTTTACCGCCATACGAAGACTTGATGCCGGGAACATTTTCCATAAGAACGAAAGGCGGAAAAATTTCTTGAATTATTCTTTTGAACTGCATTAACAGCTTTTTTACTTCATCGATTTTTCCCTCATCCAAGTTATGGATACGATTTTGCATGGAAAACTTTTGGCAGGGAGGGCAGCCTGCCAAAAGGTATAATTCATTCCTTTTTATACCGGCAGCTTCCAATAATTTATCCCCGGATACATTACAAATATCATCCTGAATAACATTAACATCTTTCAACAGATGATATCCTTTATAAGCCTTTACCGCCGCATCGTCAATTTCCAACGCACACGATAATTTAAACCCTGCGTGCGTAAGCCCGATGGATACACCGCCCCCGCCGGAAAACAAATCTATTGCTTTAATCATCATCTTCTTCCACCGCAGCCACACTCTGTTCACCGTTAGGCGTATTAATTTTAGGCGGACGAGTCCTGGCTTTAAAATTATCACGGCGTTGCGCACACAATGCTTTATAATCACATTTTGCACAACTGCCGGGGCATGCTCGTTGCGGAAAATCTGATGCCATAATGCCGCTAACCGCCCATTCTATTGCCTTTATAGCATTATCTACATCTTTATCCTCAACAGGTATTTTAATTCGTTTATTATCTTTTAGCGTATGTATATAGCCAGTCTGCACATTCTCGCCCATGATCTCCTTTGCCGCCTTAGAATATAGCTGTACTTGAATAGACATATCACGCCAATCATAACCTTCACACTTTTCAGGTGCTTCCATAGTTTTAAAATCAATAACGTCGGCCGATTTGATCCCGCTTTTTGTATCCTCTTTGAGCAACAGATCAATCGCACCAGTAATCAACGCACCATCAACAGAAAGTTCGAACCTAGCTTCATCTTGTCTAATGCGAATAAAGTCATTTGAATATTGCTTAACATATCCTTTTAAACTTCTTTTTAAAAGATCTTTCGCTCGCTCATACGACCCGGGTCTGTTTTCCGGGTCATTGCTAGGGAAAACATGTTTAAGCATGAATGTGGAATCCACAATAGAGTCTATTTCATTATCGGAAGGCACACGATCTTTAAATAATTGATGTAATTTTTCTAATGTAGTATGACTTGTTTTACCAAAGCCGAACAATTCGGGAACAGGTGTATTATAACCATATATGGTTGAAAGCTTGTACGAATAAGGACACCGCAAATACCTTTTGACGGAAGAATAGTCTGTAGGAAAATCACTTTCGTCAAACTTAGGTTTCGATGGTATTTTCATATCCAGATCATCAAAATTAAAATCCGTCCTCATCAACGAGTTATTCAATGCAAGCATAAATGAGGACTGCCTTTTTTCTCTCTTCAAGTCAGGGTGTATAGCGCTACCGCTTACATATAATAACCTTTCTGCACGTGTTATCGCAGTATAAAACAACCTTGCCTCATCTTCTATCCTGTTACCGTATGCTCCGCGCGAAAAGGCGTCGGCCATTAAATCGACCGGTAAATCGCCATTATATTGTGAAGTTCTTCCAGGAAAACGCTGATTTACCATGTCTGCCACAAATACTACGGGAAACTCTAACCCTTTTACTTTATGTATAGTAGAAATATTTACAGCATTTTCTTTAGTCAAATAATCTATCTGCTCCAATTCATAGGCATTCTTTGCTATGTTTTGGAAATAATTGAGCATATCGCGATATCTTGCGGCACTATCTATGCTGATATAAATTTGTTCGACATCAAGAATAATTTTGCTGAACAAACCTAAATCGCGCAAAGCAGTTTCATTAGTCAATGACCGCACAGACAATGCATCGCACAATTCATACAGGAGTGCTTGAGGATATAACTTGCGACGGACACCAGTATCGGGAGAATAAATTTTATTATGCCAATCCTGCAAAATGTTAAGATATTTTTGTTTATCCGCATCTGAAAACACCTTGATTATTTTATCGTCATACAGATGCACTGCGGCATTACGATCGTTATCATTATCACGCAATAATTCCATTATATCGAGAATACATTGCGCATACGGTCTATCAAAAATGCCTCCTTCGCTAGATGTTTTATACGGAATACCCCTTTTACGAAGCGCCTCTATGAATTGAACATCTCTATTTTCGCCTTTTGAACTATGTATTCCTCTTAATAAAATGGCAAAATCGCTATAGGCTAATCCACGCCTCGACTTTTCCGTTCCATCTGGATTATACTCTACATACGTAGTTCCAATAAGAGATTGTATCCTTTCGGCTATCCAATCTGCTTCCTCTTCTCGCGTCTTAAACCACAACTTTCTAAGATCCTGTATATTGCCATCACTATGAAACTTAATATCTTTAGGAAGACGCTTATAGGCAAGATACTGTTTGGCAAAATTATTAGCTGTTTCTACTATTGCACTAGTACTTCTAAAATTTACAAGCAACTTATGAACAGAAACATTGCTATATCTATCTTGAAAAGTAATTATGTTTTGTACATTAGCGCCACGCCAACCATAAATAGATTGATCGTCATCACCGACAACAAATAACATATTAAGAAAAGATGAAAGAATTTTTATAAATTCTTCTTGAATTGGATTAATATCTTGATATTCATCAACAAATAGATACTTGTACTTTTCTATACAAGTATTTTCTTTTTTTGCAATTTTTTTTAGCTCTTCGGTGGCAAGTTTGATCGCATACGAAAAATCCATATATCCGTCTTTATGTAAAGTCTCGGCTAGATTTTTAAGTTGTCTACCAAGCATTGGATCACGTTTTTCTATATCATCTAATGAAATATTTTCATTATTTGCCGTTTGCCACGAAAAAGCTAAACTTTTAATGCTATTAAAATAACCCTGTCCGTGATTAATTCCCACCTTCGAGCCGCGAGACATAATAAACAAAATTAGCCCGTTTTGATCTAAAATGTCGTATTGACGATAAGACGCATCAATATCGCCGAGCAGTTTTTGACAAAACGCATCTAATGTTCCGATGAACATTGCACCTATATAGTTTTCAGGCAAGCCCATTTTAATTAGCGCATCGGCAACCCTGCGCTTTATAGACTCTGCGGCCTTTTCGGTAAAAGTAAATGCAATTATGCTTTCCGGAGCTTCGCCTTGTGCTATAAGATGGGCGATTTTATACGCTAGCGTTCTGGATTTGCCAGATCCGGCACAAGCAAGGCATAGAATATTTTTAGAATTGTCAACTACGGCATTGTATTGATCCTGCGTTAAGTTATCTTTTAAAATCTGTAAAAAGTTAGGTGACATTAATGTTTTCTCTCCCAAAGTATTTTATTCTATTCCTGTATGCCTTTTCTATCTTGTCGGCACAAACCTTCAAGTCTTTTTTTATCTCGAAATCCCAAAATCTGAGAACAAGCCAACCCTGTTCTACCAAATTTTGCGTAACAGCGAAATCCCTCTCCATGTTCCGTTCAATTTTTGGTATCCAAAAATCTTGATTGCTTTTAAAATCGTGTTTACGATGTTCCCAATCATAGCCGTGCCACATTTTCCCATCCACAAACACAGCGATTTGAGCGCGTAAAAATACTATATCCGGTTTACCTTCCAACAATTTATAATTTTTACGATAACGCAAACCGCGCCGCCATAACTCTTTTCGCAATATCAGTTCAGGTTTTGTGTCCTTACACTTATTGCTTCGCATATTGCGCGAAATTTGTTCCTGCGTATTTGACATATAAAAATTCACTCATCTTGTCATTATTTTTTATGATAGTTTCGTTATTCGCTGAAAAACCCTTTTATACTACCATCCATATTTCCTATTACAAGCGTTCTGTCAAGCAAAACATTCGAATATTCGCAACAGGTTTCCGGCAATAACGCACATGCGTGGCATGCAGCGTAATTAAGAGCGTCTATTCCTTGCCCCTCACTGAAACTGCAAACAGGATCGTTTGCACAGAACCTTGCACTTTCTATTGCGTGCTTAAATATGTTCGGCAAGCAATCCGGATACCCTTGGCGTACCAATCCCCCTAAAGTTCCTTCCGCATCGCCTCCTGTCGTATATACCAAAATACCGCACATATCTTCTTCGGCGGCAGAACCGAAATAAATTCTTTCACGGATTGAAGCGGTGGGATATCCGCAATAGAAGCTCAGCTCTTTAATGAGCAAATGTGCCAGGGTATGAATAAATACAAATTCAGAAGTCACCTGCATTTTATGGTTTTTCCCATAAAATGAGGTCGCATATTTGGAATTTAACGTCGCCTCACGCTTTTTTATGACCTCAGTATCGAAAAATCTTTCAAGTTGCGTTTTGTCAAACTCAATAAAGATCCCTTCACCCCTTGATATGGATGCAGGATAATAGTCTGTCCGAGCTTGCTTTATCGCTACGAAGTGATCATCCTCTGCGGCGTTCAACGCATTTGTCGGGTCGATGCGAGAAAAACCGAGCAACGCAGTGACTTCCTTCACTTTATGTATTAACGCAATCGAACGCACCCCTTTAATCCCGTATAATTCAGAGGCAACTTCTTCTCGCAAAAATTCATCGCGTTCAAACTGTTCGCCGCCGATTTTTCCAGTCAATGCCTTATATTCTTCCGCTTTATATTTAAGTTCAATGTCCTCGTCTTGACCGTCTTGTTCGGAAGGCAATAATTTACGTTTAAGAACTGCTCTGACACCATCGACATCCTCATAAATTTCGCCTGCAATTCCTTGAGCATATTTTTCTATTTTTTCGGCAATTTTCTCCTTCAACCGCTCCTCATCTTCACGATACTCGTTATCAGTTTTCAAATCGTCGATCACGTTTTCCAACGCCTTAAATGTTTCGGCGTTCTCAACCTTAGAAGTCAATAAGCTCGAATAAGGAGGAATTACCAGAGAGCTGATCGTTCTCGGGAAATATACAGACGCCGCGCCGCGTTGCATGGCACGAGGAAATTTATCGCACGCTTCATGCTCATGTTTCCACGGATGATTTCCGCTGCATCGAAACACAGTATGAAATTTACTACTGTTTTGTAATTCTTCAAACGCATCCGCGTCAAAAGCTCCCCGCAATGAAGCCTTCGCCCCACAGGTTTCACACTCGATTTCCACGCCTTCCAATCCCGACGAAGCCGACGATCCCGTTTTGAAAAGCAGATGCGGTGTGGAACACACATCTTTTTCTCCGAATCTGTTTTTCCTATGTACCCATTCCACCCACGGGAAATCATCGATATGGCCATGCTCACACACTGCAACGATACGCGCCGGCACCAATTCCTGCTCATCTCGCGAACACTTCAACTTTTTAATCATGTAAGTGTCAGAATCATTGCCTTTGCGCTTACCTTTTTGCGCATATTCTTTTTGCCAAACTTCGATTGGTTGAAAGCGTCTGCATTTCGGACAAAAATACCAACGAGGAAAACGAACAAACGACACTCCGCCGTTATCCAAATCTGAAGGAGTTATAAAACGATGCACACCAAGTAACTTTTCCAACCGTTCGTCATGAATAATTTCCGGATTTTTCCATTCCTCAGGCAAAGCCGTCATCAATACTTGACTGGGAAAATCGATCATTGCACCAACGCCGTATTGCAACACGGCTTGACTTCTTCTGACGCTGTGCGTATTTTTATCCATGGGTTTGACAGCTTTTATCTTACTCATACTCATCCTCCCATACGATTACAGAAGCAGGAACCGTTTTGTCCACATTTCGCAGAGACGTTAATGTCCTTTGTGCGTCATCTGAAGTTTTATCGTCAAATGTCTTTATCAATCTATGTGTTCCCTTTGGCGCAGAACTGCCAACAAATTTATCCCCATAGACAAGATCTTCATAAAGTTGCGCTTTCATCTCCCATTCTTCAATGAAAGCCTCAAGCTCTTCTTTGATTCGATCGCTATCATCGCGCATACCTTCGGGATTATGAGAATTGATTTCCCTTACCCGCGCAAACAGGAATTCGGCAAAACGCTTAACGGTTGCTTCATTATCGGAAATCAAAACATTAGACGCATCCCTATCGGCATTCAAGGAAAGATCCGACTGTCTCACCCCTGCAAGCAAGACGGCATGCATAGCTCTGTCCCTTGTCGGCGAAGAAAACGGAGTGATCCCGGTAGGCTCGACAAATTTATAAAATGCCGCATGAAACGGAATAAACTGTTCATAGTATGACCTGTCTCGACTCTTTGACGCGTCGTACAAAGTTACAGCTAATCCCGGATTTTTTCTACCGATACGACTGGATGCCTGAATGTATTCGCTGACCGCCTTGGGCTGTCCCTGCAAAAACATCAAATTAAGTCTCGATACATCGACACCGACGGAGATCATATTGGACGCAAGCAATACATTGACAGGATATTTTTTCTTTTCAATATTTTCTTTGGAATATGTATCATGCTCCAATTTATCCAGCGTATCATTTAACTCTGACGTACTCACTCGGCTCGTCAATTCATACGGACTGCCGATATTTCTGGAGGAATGTCTGCTTATGATCTGCCTGAATGTGATCCTCTTGATGAAATCCTTAACGTCATCCGCTACGACCGATGACGCTTTGCCGAGCTCACGCAAACTGTTAAAATAAATTGCAAGCGTATAAAACTGATCCTTCTCATCGTCCGGACAATCAAGTTGATATACATATTGCAAGGCTACTGCCGTTGCTCTTGCTTGCAGCATGACTTTAGTTTTTCCGGACGGCATAATACCTAAATAGGTTCTGCCGAAATCTTCTTCAACAGGAATTTCTTTTGCAAAAAAGGAATCCGCCGCATCCAATCCTTGTGCCGGAAATTGCCTGACTTCGCGGTTATACAACGCCCGACATTGTTGCTCCGCCTGTCTGATTGTTGCAGTCGATGCAATGATTTTAGGTTTTTTCCCTCTTTGAGAACAAAGATAATCAATGGCTGACTCATAAATGCCGACCATCGACCCGAGAGGACCTGCAATCAAGTGCAACTCATCCTGTATAATGAGATCCGGAGCATCATGCGCACCTTTCCCGAAGAAGTTCGCGACATCAGGCTTCCACGTCATCATGGCGAATTTATCCACCGTACCAAATAACAGCGTTGGCGGAACTTTATAAAGTTCTTCGTCGATGATTTGAATGGGAAGTTCCGATTCGAATTCGCATCCCTCCTGCGGACAGCTCATATAAAAAAGCTTCTTATTACGAAATTTATATCCCCATTGCCCGGTCTCTTTTCCGTCGACGATCTCTTTCGTCATCGCTGTTCCGCACCACGGACATTTTAATACTTGAAATTTATTGTATCGGTCTTTTCTATACTTTAAATTGCCTGCCCCTGATGTCAATTCATCGTACGCTTTCTTTGCGTCTTGATTTGTATTCGGCACATGTTGAGATCCGATCCACAAACCGATCGTTATTTTCTCCGTCCCGAGATCATAATGCTTGAAGTTGTTTTTCTCTTCATCTTTTCTTATTTTTTCACACGCACAAATCAAAGTGGCAGCCCGCGTAAATTGCTGTGAGGTCAAAAGCCTGAGCGTATATCGCATCATGACGGAAGTTCCGCCGTTTGACGGATCCAAGAGCCGTCTGTGAAAAATTGTAAAAGCGGTAAGACCTAAATATGCTTCTGTTTTGCCGCCTCCCGTAGGAAACCATATCAGATCCACCAAATCACGTTCGGAACAAGAAGGGTCTACAATCGAACGGATACTCATCAATAAAAATGCCAACTGAAAAGGACGCCAGCGACATTTGTCCTCCGGATAAGACGAGTAATCGACCGCGGCCATCGATTCTTGCCAGTTTTCATCGTTCGGATAATGTGTTTGCTGTTGAAACTCACCGTGAATCCGCTGCATAAACATGGCACGATTCGCTAAAACAAACGCTTTCCACGCAACTTCATTCGTTTTGAGAATATCAATCCCCGCAACCATGCGAGCATAAGCTTCTCGACACCGCGAAATATGCTTCCCCGCGATTATCTTATAGCGCTCGCTGAAATCCGTTGCCCGTCTTTCGTCTTCCAGCCTATCGATCCATGCTTTATAACAATCAATAAACGAAATTATATCCGATAATTTTTCATCCTTGCTTGTCCCGTCAAGATCGGACAAATATTTCATGGATAATGCTCTATCTTTTACGGCCTCTTCCTGCGAAGTCTCTCTTCTTAAATCCAAATTGATTTTAGGGACTTCGTAAGTCGGCATATATTCTGTAAATATTTCTCCTATGCCGTTATCGATCGACCAATCGACCGCTACGCCGTGCCCGGTACCATATACGATTTTTTTGCGATATAACATTTCCAAAGAAAGTTCTTCTTCGGAAATATTCCCCGTAGGAATGCTATTGTAAGGAACAAACTTCTTTCCTTCCAAAGTTGCACTCTCTATGATGATTTTAAGTTGAAAAATGTATCCCGTTCCAATGCTTTCATTGTTTACAAGCATGACCGTGATGCCGTAAATGCCGTCGCTTATTTTATGCTTGACTGCCGTCACATACGCTTTGGCATTCACGACTTCGGTTTTTGCCATATTACCGTCAAATTGCAGGCAGATATTTTCATCAAACGGACAACGCCGATATGTTTTTCCCGCTTTGAAAACCCCGTTAAGATTTCCGATCAAATGCAACAATTCTGCATCTTCAATGGCGTTCTGCTCAAAAAGATCATTCAATTCGCGCCATTTTATCGATTGCAATTTTTTGATTGTTTTTGTTTTCTCGTCGAACGATATGTACGGAGTCAAACAGTCCGGAATATTTAACGAGTCTCCCGGATACGGTATGACAATATCGCCGTCTTTTACCAGAGCATACTTTGCGTATTGTACCAAAACGGCGAAAGACGATAAATCCCCCGACACGAAGAAAGACAATCCCATGGAAGACGGCTTGTTTTGCTGCGCCAAGTTTACTTCGTCGTCAAAAGAATCTTCCTTATACACGGAAAACGACTTCCTGCCCTCTGTTTCGTCTTGAACCTCATCCGAATCGGGCATATCCGGATCTTCCGATGCCTGTTGAGAATCTCCCGCATATTCGTTATACCCGAATTTTTGATTTTGAGGATACAATATACCGACAGAATATCTGTCGGAAGGCGCTTCGGAAATCAGCTCATGCTCCGCATCAGGGTAAGAAACTTCCGATCCTGGACCCATCAGCTGCGCTCTCATTGTATCTATGACGAAACGCCGAATATTTAATAAATCTTCTTGAAATTTAGTCATCTTCCGCTTTCTCCGATTAAATTTCGATTGGCTTATTTACCAGATTTAGAGGAATAAATTTTTCATCTTCCGTTGAATTGATGGATATGATTTGCTCTATTTGCGACAAATTTTCTGCATCGGATAAAACCGAATCCCATATAGGATCCGGAGTTTCCGAAGACATACGGCGTATGATCGCTTTTGCCAATAATCCCAATACTTTTCTTCGTAACGAACGGACAGCGTCACACGCTTCCTTTATCTCAACAGAGGAGCATTCAAAGTGTACTAGCTTATCCATCGCTTCATAATCCTCCGCATCGAACGGCCCGACGACATGAGATTCTTCATAAAGCCACGAACGCACGGTCACCTCATGCTTTTGACAACCGACGTTTCTCAATTGTCGTGCAAACTCTCGATAACTTACGCCGTTCATGCCCATGTAAGATTTCAATTTTTCTTTCCAATATCGGCTTAACAAATATTGCCGATGCAGTTCGCTCTGAGACAGAGTCGTTTCAAACAGTTTTAGCAGGATCGTATCGACTATGTCTTTGTTTTCCGTTTCTTTTGTAAAAACAATGCTGTCGCCTACCTTTAAATCTTCTTGGCTTACCTCATCTATCGATTCATTTCGAAGCACATATGCTTTATAGTATTTTGTAAAAAATCCGATGGCACCGGAAGCAAATCCGACGATCGTCGCTATCTGTACCGTCCCGTCTCCCGAGGTGTGAGATCCGGAGACATACTTTTTTGCGCCTTGCATTTGCAGCTCTCTTGACAATTGCTCCATTTCCGCGTAAAAAGAGTCATCGGTCTCATCTGTGATATGAGAGAGTTCCTCACCTGCCGAATCGGTGTTTTTATCTTCTTCAGCCGACTGCAAATCATAGCGAAACCAATTTCGTTCACGGATTTGCCTTTGTCCATAACTCGCCAACCGTTTTAATTTTCGTTCTTATAACTGTTCATAAGCATAGCAAATAACTTCGCCTGATGAAAAGTTCAACTCGGCATACGGATTGAAAGTCAAATCAAAGTACGGCGTGACGAAAATCACATCGTCATAGCTTTGTTCTGACGAATGCAGCTCATTGGTCGTGATTATTTGCGGTCTTGCCGCTGCGGCAATCCCCATATCGTTCAACCACAAATTCATCAAAGAGCGGTAATACGCTTTCGGAGTAACGATATGCTTTACTTTGCGCTCTTGAATCCGAGATAGCAGAAATTGCCCTTTATGATTGATTTCGTATAATCCGTTCACAGCTTTCCGCAAAGTATTATACATGTTTTCAGCAACCGACCTCATTTCGCCCGTAAGCGTTGCCATAAATTGTGTCATTTGGTCGAAACGAGTAGAAAGTCTCCACGAAATGATTTGCGCATCAAAAGCCTTGTCGCAATATTTCAGCGGAAAGAAAGCCGTACGGCACAAGTTTAACAGAAAGTATGCGGATATCAAAAACGAATCTTTTAATTCGGAAGAAAAACATTCATTTTTGATTGACAAGAGCTTCCGTTTGATTTCCCTTTCGGTTTCGAAAGACCACCCACCGTTGATTACCACTGTTGATATCTGATGCCGTGCCCAACGCCCCAGTTCAGTATTAAAATCTCTTGCCGAATCAAAAAACGATCTTCCATATGTAAAGCCGGTCGCAATCTCAGGAACAATGGCGCAGACCTTATAGTGATCGTCTTGCAACCACTCTCTGTAATCGGTATAATGCGTACGTCCCAACAATAACGCGGCACGCAGACTTCTTCGGTCAACTATATCATGAATTTCACTGTTTGAGATCCAGTCCTTTTCGTTACAAGCAATGCACGTTGCAATTCTACGTTCTCTGTCCTCAAGAATATCGTTCCGACATGAAGATATTTTAGAATAAAATTTAACGATCGCTTCTTCTTTTGCCGGATTGCTACCAATTTGATAGCTTTCGTTTTCGCTCACATATGCCGCCGTCACAAGTTTGGAAAAAGGAACCGTTCGATTGGAATATGTAACGGAAACTCTTTTATACACTCGTTCGGCGAAGTCTCGGTCAGCGAGCACGGCAACCGATGAATTGATCTCCGTAGATACATTTTTCTTTTCTTTTTGTCCGCAAAAATTGGCTATAAATTTTCTTCGATCTTCCAGAGAATCTTTCACTCCCTTACCACCGAGGCCGACGGCATCGCCTTGATACCGAGAAATATTCCACTGTTTTGCCTGTTCCAAAGGAACTAATTTGTGCAACCCACTTCCCTTTTCAATACAAAAATATTGCTTACCCGGCAAAAAACCGATTTCGTCCTCTGAACCGTCTTTCACGCCTAAAAATTTAGCCCGCTGTCCGTCAACGAGTAAACGATCACCGATTTTTAGAGACTGTAACAGCTCATCCATATCGGTATTGCTGTGTAACAAAATTTTTAATGCCGATACCGCGACCGCAATGACTTGATAGTATTCTGAGCCCGTATGCAATAATAATGACGCTACATGTTTTTCGTTATCATCAAATAACTCGCATATGTACTCTCCATAGGCATGCAAAGACTCTAATGATGTTAGATCAACACCGTCATATGAAATTGAAATTGCATTGAATACTTCTTTTGTTTTCATAATACAGACTCGCTCCCACCATCATATATTACGAACTATCTATGCGTTTTCAACTCCTTAACTTAATCAGTATAGGAAATGTCTGATTGATACAATTACTTCAACAACTTTCTTCCGCCGGTTTCGTTCAAGACTTTCATCTGCGATATGGCGATGCGGTTGAGCTTTTGCAGCCTCTCCGACTGCGGAACGCCGTCCTGTATCAGCACCGCGTTGATGTTTTCCATGTTGGAAAGGCAGATTAGTTCGTTGATCGTCGCATAATCGCGGATGTTGCCTTTCTTACCGTGGTTTTGTTCCCGCCACTGCGCCGCCGTCATGCCGAAAAGCGCCACATTGAGCACGTCCGCTTCATTCGCATACACATAACTGATTTGCTGAGGCGTAAGCTCCGCGGGGATGAGGTTTTCTTTGATGGCATCGGTATGAATGCGGTAATTGACTTTTGCAAGCTCGCGCTTTGCCGACCAACCGAGCTGTTTTTGTTCTTCCTCTTTAAGGCGCTGAAACTCTTTTATGAAATACAGTTTGAATTCGGTGGAGACCCAGCTTGCGAACTCGAAGGCGATGTCCTGATGAGCATACACGCCGCTGTTATATCTGCCGCTGGAAACAGTCAATCCGATAGCGCCCGTCTTTTCGATCCATTTCTGCGGCGAGATCATAAAGGAATTGAGCCCGGCTTCGTTTTTAACCGTATCGAATTCGACACGGTTAAAATCGGGATTGTGCAGCTCCTCCCAAAGTCCGAGAAAGACGATCGTATTCTTATTCCGCAGCCAGCTGTACACGATAAAACGCGGATCTTCTGGATTTTTATACCTGGCAATATCGGTAAGACAGATGAAATCGCCCGTGTCGATCTTTTTGTAACGGACGTCTATATCTTTGACCGTGATTTTATCCATGATGCTCATCTCCTTTTTCTTCAAATATAATGCCGTGCTTTTCGCAGAAGTCGTTAAATCTGCCAACGGATGCAAGTTGCGGCTCATATCCCTTGCTTTCCCACCGATTGACGGTAGCAAAAGATACACCGATTTCTTTGGCAAGTTGCGCTTGGCTTAGGTATAGCTTCATTCGTACATACTTGACTTTATCTGAAAAAGTCATAAATCTTACCTCAATGTCATTATATAACATATTATAGCAGATATCAGTTAGAAAAGCAATAGCTGGTATATATTTTCGCAGATAATTTTTATTACGGGTTCACCTCTTTGGCACCGTAGCGTGTGCTTGGCATAGACAAGTGCGGCTCGCTTCGCTCGCCGCAGCCAAGCACACGCCACGGTACAAAAGTAAAAATACTTTCTAAAAATTCAAGTATCGCCAGTGCGTTTAATTATACTTTACCGATAGCATTAAAAATATATGGGTATAACTGTGCGTACAAGTCAACAATGTCCGAATTCTCCTCTTGATTCATAAAAGCATACATATATGGATTACGACTTTTGATCATTCCGTTCAGAAACAACGGATCACCCCATAACGGCCGCTCAATGTCAATTGCTTTTTCCAAACGTCCCATATTGAACACAAAATTCGCCATGTTACAATCGGTAAAGACAAAGGAGGATTCTGTTATCTTAGGTATAACTTCTATCCTACAACGATTTTCAGCACGTTCTCTTTCAGGCATTCTATCCACAACGCTGTATAAAAAATCTTTCCATGATAAAAATCTTGCCTGTCCGTTCCTTTCCATCATACCAAAGCTTTTTCCTTTGATTTTTGTTGTCTCTTGCATCAAGCGTAATACTTGCACTAAATAGCTTGGGGCACAATCTTTTTTGTAATAAATTTCCCCCTCAATCTTTTCCTCTTCTAAAACGACGTATCCTTTGAGGAACTCCCCTTTCGGATATACATTATATATTTTCGCAACTGGAAACTTGTACGAGAGCAAGAGAGAATGCGCCGCTCTTTCAATAAAATACGATTCGTCCGTACTTTCGTTATTATAAATACTCTTGGCAACTTTAATTACGCGCCCGTCTTTCTCAAATATGTAGTGTTTTTCGCTGTAATTACAGAAAACATATCCGAGGCGAATTAAATAGCTATAATATGGCTCACTCTTGGGATTATTTATCATTGCGCTTCCCTTGATAAATATTATTTTTTTTGATTACACTCTGCAAAAGGATACAATCCACATCTCTTTCCTTTGATTGCGCAACAAGCGATGCCATGTCTTTAGGCAGACAACTTCCTCCATATCCCCTGTTGTCATCATATACGAATGTATGGCTGGTTCCTATGCGCGGATCGGCAACCCATATTTCCCTTGCAAGATTATAATCTGCTCCCAACGCATTCGCTATATCATACATTTCGTTACAGAAAGTTACTTTCATCGCAAGGAACGCATTTTCCATGTATTTTGCCATTTCAACCGTCTTTGCATCGGCCTGATAAATACGCACGTTGGAATTTATTACAGTCTGATAAGTTTTAATTGCCAAATGAATCCCATGCTTTGTTCCGCCGAAAGCCAACCATGTACGGTCATGCAAATCGGCAAAAGGATGCGCTACGGTCTCACCGTAATATTCCGGTTGAAATACGATCTCTTTATGAAACTTTCCCATCATTTCATCTGTAAATCCCACTCTGACGGTTGAACGCAAAATTATCAACGGAGCCTTTATCCAGCTTAAAACTTCTTCAACTATGCTTGTATCACAATTTCCGTCGTCCCTCTGCGGCGTCGGCACACATACAAAAACGGTATCGCAGCTATTTATATCAATCCGCGTACCCAATACCAGCGGTTCATCATAAAGGACGGCATCCTGAAATAGCTTATGCATAGCTCTTCCGACATGACCATATCCTACAATTCCTATTTTCATTTTATATCCCCCTTGAATTGAATTGCGCTATGAACGCGGTTATAAACGCCCTCATATTTTTGCAAGATATCAAGCATCTCCGATACACTTTGGACTCCATGCACCTTATCGTCAACGCCCGTATAACGTACTCTTCTATCTAATTTTTTATCGGCAAGTTCTCTGCTCCAGCCGTCAACATTCCGATATGCAATAATGAGTCTGAAAAGCGACCACGCTATCGCCATCTCTGAAAGCGTTCCCGCCCCTCCACCGATTGCGACTACAGCATCAGCATTTGCGACGATCGCATTGCGCATGATGTCTAACCCTGTCGGAATAATGATGTCTGCATAATTATTTACTTCGTTCCTCGCAAACGACGGTACGATTGCTATAGTATCACCATCCTGATAATTATGTGCAACGTGCGCTCCTTTGAATGCCGCCTCCATTACGCCGCCAAGCCCGCCCGATTGAACACGGTAACCGGCTTCAACAAGTGCCTTTCCCGTTTCAAATGCAATCTTATATTTTATCCTATTTTCTTCCACCCTACTATCGCCGATAATTGCTACCACCTTACGCTTCATTTTGCACCGCCTTATAAAATAACTTTTTTACTAATCCCTCTTTCTGTTCCGACACGAGTTCCAACGATACCTTTTTATTGCCAATCGAAAATACATCGGGATATTTTGATCCTATTCTGAAAAACATAAACTTAGACTGCGGCACTTCAACCCCTCTGAATTGAATGCCTTCACATTCAACACATATCAAAGTAAGATCGTGAAACAAAAATTTATTGGCATGATTCGGATATATCGGCTGTTTATTTGAAAAACTAAACAGCAACTTTGCCTGCATAAGAATATTTTCCGCTCCAGCGTCGATAACCGAATTTTCAACCGATCCCCATGAACAATTAAAATCATTGATCAACCGAATAATTTGACTTTGGGGAGAAGAAAACATGGATAATGACTTTTCAAAGAGCCGCTTATATTTTACTCCAATCAAATGATTTATCACTTTATCATGAAAACCAATTCTCACACTTCGCGCGATCTCAGGGTATCCATATTCATCCAATTCGTCAATCAAACCATAAATTGTTTTTATGATAAATGAAATATCTATATAATATCCGTTCTTTTTATCGGTATTATGAAAATTATTAAGCATTCCGTAGTGCGCGCAAAAATTGCGGATCGCTACCACTTTTGATTTTACTTCATCGGAAAGTCTTAACTTGCCAAGTACCTCGGCCAGCTTGGAATAACCAGAATAAACCGGAATATCCAGCCAAAAAATCAAGTCATTTTCAAACCGAAGAAGAAAACGCAACATGCCTTCAGTAAGACTTTTATTTATTTCACGCATATCTGCATATCGTGTTCCGTAGCATAGTATTGTTATATCTTTATTGCAATAAAATTTAGGTCTGTTTAATTTTTTAACCTTTTCGATATCACCGATATTCAACTCGGACAAACGGTCTATGCCGTTATGATATAAATAGGCAACAGCCAAAAATGGCGGGACGCAGTTACACAATTTCATAAAGGCTGTTTTATCTTCTATTAGAAGTTCATAATTATCAGAAAAACATTTACCGATATTACTGCCCTTATCAATAGTAAGAAAACATCTGCCGTCCTCTTCACGTATGTTCCCTGTTACCCCGAAATACGGGGCGTGTTCCCTTGCTGAAAGGTCGAGTGAAAAGTATAATTTATCATTGTCACCTACTGTTACCACATCGGAATATAAACTTCCAAAAACCATTTCGAGAACATCATCAGTGACGGCAGGTTCTCTTATTTCAACTTCATAATTTGTACGAAAAATCCCTTGGAGGTATTCGTACAACTTTCGCGTATTTTGATTTTTGCGCTCGATTCCCCAAATTGCATTGCCCCATATATTGGAAAAATAATTGACACTCTTCTTCAGTTCGTTATCTATATCCGCCTTCTCCTTGCTACCATGAGGATTTGACCGCATGACAGAAAATACCATTATAAGCATTCCGGCGATCGTCAAAATGCCATTTTTATGGTAAATGACATTTTCGGAGACTTTTGGAAATTCATCGATAAAGGCAGGATCTATCCGCATTTCAACAGTTAGCGGAGAGGAAATAACTGCATGTAGATTGATGTTTCGAATATGCTCTAATAGTCTTGTAAAATAAGCAATACCGTTTATCGAAGTTTTCTCCCCCTTCCATATCAAACAATATTCTTTACCATGAAATCGCTCATATAAAAAGGGGAACTGCTCTTTGAATACCCGGTCATAACATGATTCCGGTATACGAATGTCCGAATAGTACACATATCTGCACATCCGCTCAAATTGAAGAATCTTTCCCGCCATCATACTTTTCAAAAACATTGTATCTTTTCCGGATATATAATGTTTTTTTCTGTAATATATCTCGTTGACACCAGCGTTAAGAAATTCCAATGAGTTAAACTCATAAAGTTTTTTATCTTTTTCCATGAGTTCTCTCCTTTGCCTTTTCTAAAAGTCTTTTTTTGACCTCTGCTTTATACTGTTTGCTGTATTTCCCCGTTCGCATGTTATTCTCCAAACTCGGTTCAAAGTAATATAAAATTTCTTCGATAAATTCTTTCCGCCCTGCCTTTTGTATCATAGGCAACATGAATGCAAAGTCTGTATTTACGTCCACATATTTTCCGTCAATTTTTAAATCATGGTCAATGTCGATGCAGTCAAATAAATATCTTCTGAAACATTTCGGATGCAGCCAAATATTGTCTCCGTCCCTCTCCCAAACTTTATCAAACGAATATACATGATAACGCTTGAGCGGTTTATCCCACCGAACGCAATTACCGCAAGTTATTTCAGCGCCTTCGAAAAACTTTTTGACAATGATCTCTATGGCTCTGTCGTTGACGAAATAATCATCGTTATCAACGTTTATGACAATGGCATTTCTGTTTATCACCATGTTTTGCATGGCGAAGACAAAATTATCCAATTCACCCACATTTGCATCATTCCAACAGGTCACAGTTCGCCCCGCAAAATACAAATCATAGCGCAAGAGCAGTCTTGCATAATCCGCGCTCTCATTTGTGGATGCATCGTCAATATAGACAATATCAAAACGCTGAAAAGTCTGTCGCTTCAAGCTATCAAACAGACGTTTCAGTTTTTCACACGGCGTATTATAACCGCGGATATATACTACTACATCGGCATTTGTTTTTTGTCCCCATTCACCTCGCGCTCCCTTCAAATTGACTTGCTCATCCTGTCCCGAACAGAACCAACCGGTTTCGATACGCTCTGTAACAGTCGCTAAAAAGTTCTTTTGCTCCTTACTTTGATTTTCAGGGTGAATAAACCACGCATCGCGATCTGCAAAACGAACGCTCTCTTTTTCGCCAAGTACGAGATCCAGACTTCTATGCCATGGAAGTTGTACTTGTCCTTGTATGATTTGATTCGGCAGCGGCAACCGTGTCTTCAATTTATCCAGAGCCAAAAGACATGTCCGTACCTCAACCCGCGCACCATATACAATCCCTTTTGAAACAGACCTTGCAATCCCAAGCGATACGGTCACCGCACCTACCTTCAGCGCATCAATCCCTTTCTGTACAACGTCGGCATTTATATAATAGAGGATATCGCTGTCTGTCTGGAATACATATTTTGTACTGATTTTTTCAAAAGCACACAATGTTGCGTATAAGCCCTGTCCATTAGAGGAATGTCCGGCTTTTGACTTTACACCAAAATATTTACAGTAAATATTTTCCTTCTCAATATCGTTGTCCTCAGCAAAAAGGATTTCATCGATCAAACCGTTCTTTCTTGCCAATAATAGCGCTTCTTTGAGTTTTTCCTCGTCGTCGGAATCGTACCGCCTCGCTCTCTCCGCAATCCCACTCAAATCAGCAATCGCTACTCGATGTTCAAAACGCCCGAATTTTTCCAAGGAATTTACAATATGACACACATTTTTATAAATCGACCGCCACTCCATCGGATTGGTTTTTATCAGCAATGTGCAATCCTTATATTGCTTAACCCGCATCACCTTTCTACAAACAAAAATGAGATGCTCGGAAATCGGCATAAGTGTGTCCGCATCTACGCCGTCCCCTTCGGTTACCTGCTCTATTTGAAAGCCGTTCCTTAGAAAAAGGTTATGATAATATTCTATCGGGCGGTGATATTCTCCACGCACGGGAGTTCCAACTGTCGTAAGTTTTTCAAAATATTCAGAACGCCTATACTCCCCCTTCAAGCCGCTTTTTCGCAGTTCCGTATGCTGCACCGTGTTGAACAGCGGATTACAGATGCTAATGATTGCTTTCCCGCTATTCTTCAAAGCAGCATTTATATCGCTAATAATTTCCTGTGCAATATCATTTGACACGCAACACAAAACGAGGTTGCATGTGATTAGATCATACTGCTCATTCCTCAGCTCATTACGATGCAAAAGAATCCTGACGTTCGAATTGGCACGGGCATTTATGGTGTCAACATCTATATCGTAAACGCTGACATCATAATTTTCCGCCAACTTGTTTGCAATCTTACACTTTCCTGCCCCATAATCAAGTACTGTTGAAGGGTTTGCCCGCCGAACTAAATCCAGCACTTTTTGATCATGTAAGTCCTCTTTAAAACGCCTGTCCACAAGTTTGCGAAGTTGCTCTTTCCCGTCATCTATGTATTGTGTCAGACCATTATAAGAACGCTGTATAAGCTGTTTAAACTCATTCTCGCTCAAAAAAGGATACCGCAGCATTTCATAAACACGGGCTATTGACTTTTCCATGCCTTCCTGCGAAAAAGGAAAAAACGATTTGCCGTAATCGATCAGTTTAACGATGCCATTTACCACAATAAAATTATTCTGCTTATAATTATCAAATATAAATCCATTCTGTTTTGCAAACCGCAACAATTCAGAAAAATCGCTTACATAACCGCCACGATACAAAGTGGAGATTTCATAGCAATATCTTATGACGGTAGTATCTAATATTTCAAAAAATTCCAATGGATACAGTTGCTTGCAATCAGAAAACTTCTTTGATATATGTTTCAAAAACGAAATATTTTTCAGCGGCTTAAAAAAATATTTGTACACATGAACTTCATCGGTAAACACGACACCCTCTCCGCCATTTCCGAGAAGTCGCAGGGAATTTTTGGGAAGGTGAAAATAGTCCTCTAAATTTTTTCGGAACACATCCTTATCCTGCATGTGCCTCTGCATATGCAATTTTCTGCAAATATCGTCATAAGCACATTTAATTTTTTCTGATTCAAGATAGGGCTGCATCTCTTTCAAATAGGAAAGCAATGCGTTTTCAGTGAAATAAACCGAATACTTTTTGTCCCTTATGATGGAGAGTAAGCCCTGTATTCTGTAAAAGCTCGCAACAAATTTTGTAAGCCGGGACAAAAAAAACTTTGTATAACTACAGCAAAACTCCTCTTTCCGCGCATTGATACCGACCTCTCCGATCGCCTTTGTGAATGACGAACCGATCAAATCGAGCAAAAATTTTTCCTTTTCTTTTTCAAAATCGAATTCCGCCGCCGATCGGTCATGTAGGGTAGCAAACGGGACATTTGCGATTTTATATCCCTTTTGCTTAGCAAGCAACACCCAAAAGTAATCACTTCTCCGTCCGATTTTATCTCCGACCTGTATAGACCAATTTGGGATATTAAGAAGTTCGCGATTGAAAACTAGCGTGTTACCCCCACGACTAGACGCCTCCCTGACCTCATAATCTTGTATAAACAGCGGTCGCGACCGTGCTTTACCGCTAAACACATCGTCTAAGGTATAATTTGCAGCGCATTTTACAGGTGTTTCCAAATGCTTTGCCGTTTCATCCGAAAGGTCGTAATAATAATCCCCAAAAGAATCGAGCGTACATTCTCCGCAAAGCCTAGCTTGCGCGTATGCATAGTCCAAAAGCGAAGTACGGAGCGTAGACAACGTAGGAAGCGGCGCGTCCAATGCGTAATTCCCAATAACTGCGTCATACTCACCGATATATTCACCGATTACCGCATCTATATCCAGCGCGCATTCCTCGATCTTTTCACCGTCATAAATCAATTCTTCAAGTCGCATATCCTCGTCAAGAATCCAGATTACGTCGTCTTCGACTTTACTCCGATAAAGATATTTCTGTAAAATCGTGCGGGTCACTGCAATATCCTTAATGACGGGTTCCGTGATTTTATCCTCCGTCACAAACTGATCAAATCCGCCTTTACCGATTTCTTGAAGAACACGCTCTCTGTCGATTAACTCATAAAGGTAGCCGCTGTCCTCCAAAATCTCTACATAAGGCTTTGGGCTCTGCGTAAAATTGATAAATATAACAATTTTTGTGTTCTCACGCTTCAATGCAGCCAATTCTTTTAATAATCTGAGTCCGAGGTCATATTCGGTAACGATAAAGCCTATAGTCAGATTTCCCCTGTACCTGTCCTTTGTATAACGTATCCTTGTCTTTTTCAGCCTCTGAGGAACGCTGCAAATATTCTCCTTATCTATACCGAAAAGGTTTTTCGCGCGCGAGAAAAATGCACTTTTAACCGGCTCGGACATATACCCGCCGTATTTATAAAAAAACTTACGCAGTCCTTCTGCCTTTTTTGCCCTTCCGTTAGTAATTCTTTCACGGGAATTAAAAGCATCAACTTTAACAAGATGTCTGTTCACAACTGCATATGTCGGATTTAAAAGCATGATACGCGTAAAGATATCCCTGTCTGTCGTCGAACTCATATTCTCATCAAAAAGTCCTGCTTTAAGAAGAGTCGATAACTTTACAAAAGTATTGGAGCCCTGTAAATGCGGATTACCTTGCAGAAAGCTTTCCACACTTAATTCATGCGGAATGGACAACGGCTGTTCCCCTTGCTCATTGCAATAGACAATCCCGCTTACAACGAAATCTTCATCAATTAAAGCCTTTTCACAGGCAAAAATATACTCATCTTCCCATACATCATCGTCATCCAAAAAAGCCACATACGTTTGCTCACTATCAGTCAAGCCGAACAGTTCTTTTGTAAGGATAAAATGAATTGCTGTATTCAGCGAGCCCGCATAATTATGTTCACGTTCATCATCCAAAAAAATTGCAGAGGCGCTTTCTGCAAGTTGTCTTTCCATCTCTTTCATATCGGCTTCCGAATCGCTTACCACAATAAGTTCGTCCAGTCTTCTTTTTTGCGTAATTGCCGATTTTAACGCTCTTTCAAAATATTCAAATCTATTCTTTGTCGCAATGATACCGATAATTTTCATGATAACTGCTCTCCTGCTGGAATTTCTTTTGCAAATTCCGTATCTCCATCGCAATAAAAACAAGCCTTGCAATGGTCTCCACGATATAAGCGCAATATATCTTTTCTGAATGTTCTTTTATCGACTGTGATGTCTATTCCATCATTGAAATGACATCCAAACTCCTCCATCATCGCAGCGCGAGAACATACATATATTTTCCCACGATATAAAGACGTGCAGCGCGTTATTGAACAAGACTCAAACCGATTCATTTCGCGCCTTTTTATTTCCCCCATATCACGCCATTTTTGCCCCTTTAATCTGATATATTTTACACCATACGATTTAAAAATCTCGACTATTTTTTCTGCACGATCAGAAAATGATGGGTAGTCGCTGATCTGTACAATCGCTTTACTCGCAGCCAAGACTTTCAGCGCCTTTTCAGGCGGCAACACCGTTCCGTTTGTTGCAATCCTAATTGACCTGATTTTTTTCAGGCTGTCGGCATATTGAACCATCTCACAAAGTTCCGGGTGTAAAAATACTTCTCCTCCGTGTATCTTCAATCTATAAAGGCAATCGACTTTTGAAAGCAGCAAATTCAGATTGTACTTAAATTCGGAAAAATCGATATGTTCTTTTTTCTCAATATATGGTATCAGATTGGAACAATGCCCGCACCTCAAATTACACTTTGTGGTTATAAAAAATTCGATATATGGGATTTCAAATTTCCCAAGTAGTTTTTGCCTTATAATTATAGGTAAATTTTGAAAAAATCCCGTTCTTTTTTTAATTTTATATTGATAATGCAAACATTCTTTATAAATATTTAATTTCATCTTTTCCCTCAAGAAATAAATACCCTTTGACAATAGATTATCGCCAAAGGGTACTAAAATTTACTTATTTGACGATAAAAGTACATAAGCGCGATATAAGCACTCTGTGCCAGTTTATTGATGAGAACCTCATCTTCAAACCGTTTAGCCTTTATCTATATAAATTATAGTTCAATATTTGTTATTTGTCAAGGAATCCTCTATATTATTAAAGCATTGTAAAAACTGTCCATAAAAATATGTGACAGTATCCACATAGTATCCCTTGCACCAAAATTCGCGATTTCGGTATGCAAACTTCATATTTCCCCATCTTTGAAATATCATCAGGCTACTCTTTCCCTTCAAATATCCCATAAATCCCGAAACGCTCATTTTGGGCGGGATACTTACCAGCATATGTATGTGATCCGGACATATCTCGCCCTCTATTACTTCTACTCCTTTCCATGCACACAGCTTCCGCAATATCTCCCTTATCTCTAATCTTTTTTCTGCAAAAAATACCTCTCTGCGGTATTTCGGCGCAAATACAATGTGATACTTGCAATTCCATTTTGTGTGTGTTAATTATCCTTGGGGATTTTTATTATTATCCCCAAGGGTAATCTTTTGCTACCGCGGTATATTTACCGCGCCAACCAGCTTATAGATAATCTTTACTTCCTGCACTCTTTGTCCGTCTATCCTTTCCGGTTTGCCGATGTATATCTTATCTATAAAACTATTCAGAATTTCGGGCGTCAGATTCTGTACTTCCGTATAACTTCGTACCAACGAAACAAACTTTTCAAGACTGCCGTCCCTTTCCTCTTTTGCAGCAAGACTCGCTTTCAATGCCTCCGTTTTTTGTTTGAGCTCGGCTTGCTCGGTTTCATAGTTCTTGGCAAGCAACTCAAACCGCTCTTCAGGCATTCTTCCGCAGACTTTTTCTTCATAGAGTTTTACAATAATTCTCTCTATTTCTGAAAGCCTATTTTCTGCCTTCTTCAGTTCACTTTTTCCCATCAATTGCAGCCTTGCACTTTCTTTCACGGAACATTTCCGAAACTCCTCAACGAATTCCTGCTCATACTGTTTGATATAGGCGCAGACCTTGCGAATATCCTGTAAGACAATCTGATCAAGAGCGCTTACCTTAATGGCGTGTTCGGTACAAAGATTTTTCTTCTTTTTGCGATACGTTGAACAAATAAAGGCGTCCTTTCTTCTGTCTTCCTTTCTGCGGCGAATCGTCATCCTTCCACCGCAATCCGCACAATATAAAAGCCCGGAAAAGATATTGACTTCATTGAACTTCGTGTATGCTCGTTTCGTTCCGCGCATTTTCTGTACAGTTTCAAAGGTCTCTTTGTCTATGATCGCCTCTTGTGTTCCTTCAAAGACCGCCCAATCCTCCTTACTTTGTATCCATTGTTTCTTGTTCTTAAAGGATTTGCGCTTTGTCTTGAAATTGACCGTACTTCCCGTATACTCATAGTTGGAAAGAATATACTCTACGGAAATTCTGCTCCATATCTCGGGATAGGTTGCCGCTTTGTAATGCTTAATCCCTCTGTTTTCGGCATACAGTTTGGGCGTTTCTATCCCCTCCGCAGTGAGCATTCTTGCAATACCGCCCATAGTGTTTCCGTCGAGATACAATCGGTATATCTTTCTCACGATTTGTGCGGCATCTTCGTCTATGATCCACTTCTCTTTATCGTTCGGATCCTTCTTATACCCAAACGGAGGAATGACACTTAAATGCTTACCCGAATTTCCCTTTGCTTTGAGGACGCTGCGGATCTTTTTACTCGTATCCTTTGCATACCACTCATTTATGATATTCCGAAAAGGAGTAAAATCATTGTCTGCCTGATTTTCACTGTCTACGTTGTCATTGACCGCTATAAATCGTATATCCATCTGCGGCAGCATAATTTCGGTATAATACCCGACCATGATATAATCTCTGCCGAAACGAGACATATCTTTAACAATGATCGTACCTACAAGTCCATTGTTCACATCATCCATCATCCTAAGAAAGTCAGGACGGTTGAAATTTGTTCCGCTGTATCCGTCGTCCACATAAAATCTTGTGTTTTCAAAGCCGCGCTTTTCCGCATAAGCCGATAGAATTTCCTTTTGGTGTACGATACTGTTGCTGTCTCCGCTAAGTTCATCGTCACGGGAAAGCCGACAGTAAAGCGCTGTTATCTTCTCACCTCCGTTATTTTTATTTCTTATTTCTACCGTTTGTACTCCTAACATACTTACTTACCTCCGTCAGGTCCCAAACAGCAAATTCGTTCTCTGTTGTTATGTATCAACCGACGTATCGCATCGTAAGGTGTTTGCGTTGCAAAATTGTTTTCCTCCGCAACTACCCTGTAAGTCACTCCGTCGATCATCACTACTTCCATTCTGTTCTTTTTATTTTCTTGTCCTTCCAAATCTCCTTTTTAATTTTGTGTTTTACGTAGGTCGCAGCGCGTGGGATTTTTATCTTTTTTTCACGCCGTCAAAGGCTCTTACATTATTCTCTTATTTACCGACTACTCTCCGTTACGCCGCAGTTCCTTTACCTTCTCTTAACTTATCCTAAACTTCCGCACTTCATCACGGAAAGATGAATGCGGTTTGCCCTATCACACAATTTTCCCCTTTCTTTTTTCCCGATATTACGGGTGTGTTAAGCACTTAATGTGTTCCGTGTCGTCACGGCAAACTTTGCTCTATGCCGTCCGCAAAGGCAGACGGCAATCTTGCGCCGTTGCCGCTCCTCTTCGCAAAAAGTTCTTCGATACTTTTTGCGAGTCATTGGTTATTTTTTATGAGCTCATAGGCAGTTTTAATGAAATCCACCTTGCTCATGTTGCGTTCCTTCAAAAACGCATTGATCTCGTCAAAAAGCTCCCGCGGGATCATTGTCTGAAAATTACCGCTCGCTGCTTGACGCTTTTCTCTGTTTTTCTCTTCGTATTTCCGATTTGCCACTCTTTGCGGAGTATCTTCTTTTCTCGTTACCATAATAACCCTCCGAAAATGATTATCGTATATATACAATATTATACACTTCCATTTCCCTAAAGTCAAGGATAACAGAGAAAATTTACTCCTTACAGTAGTTGTATCGACTTGCTCTCGCTTCCTGCGCTTCTTGACGTTCGCGTTCTGCCTCCATTTCCTCTTCGATCTCTTGCAGGCGGTCGGTATAGTCCCGGCTCAAATACTCGCTCTCCTCTCCGAAAGATGCCAAAAAACCGCCGATGAGCTTACCCACCTTTCGGTGCGAAATGGCAAGGTTTCGTTTCAGGCGATTGTCATTGACCTTGTGCCTATACTTCCGCTCAAAAATTTCTGGTTTAATATTCTTGACTGCACGCAATACGATGTTGCCTTGCCGCCTTTTATAATCTTCTTCCAATTCTTGTATGAGCGTTATGTTCTGTGGATCAATGGAATAATGGTTGCCGCTCTTTGTCGGTTCGCAAAGTTCGTCTATCTTGCGCCGCAAACCCGAAAGCCGCTCATAAAATTTTCTATCCGCTTTCCTTGCCCGTATATCATAGAGCAACAGTTTGTTTACCGTTTTATCGATCTGCTCCCGATACGGCAACATATCCTTTTTACTATAGAAAAAACTTGCGTCCTTCGGTATCGCTTTGGCAAGTGAGATCAATTTCTTCCGCACCTCATCTTCGCTTACAATGCTCTTGGGAAAGGTTATCCTTTTTAATTCACGCAAAGCCTCGTCGCGCGTCATATACGTCTTGTCCGTCCTTTCCTTTATAAAAACGTTCAGCCGAACGTGCATACGGTCTATCACCGCTTTCTCAATTTTTCCCTTGTGTCGGTATTCGAGCTCTTTTTTCCTGTACTTGCACTTCGGCTCTTTCTCGGCAAACCAAAAATGTATATGTAGATGATGCGGCTTATCCTTGTGCAGTGAACATATCAAATCCATATTCTTCGGATCAAGCCCCATATCCCGAAAGAATTCTCCGAATGTTCGCTTTACAAGTCGCATACATTTTTCAGGCATATCGATTTTGCGGCTCATCTCCTCGTTAAGAGAGATAAACCCGTGCCACAATATCTTGTCCGCCTTTGACCGCTCCTGTATTTCTTTGAGTTCCTCTTTCGAGATGAATCCGTCGCCGTTGAACACACCTGTGGATTTTTCAAAGTACGAAATCATGTCGCGCATTTCCGACTTTGAATTCTCGCCGTTCAGCTTGCGGTCGGCGGTCATATACTTGTAAATGTTGTTGCCGCCGTCGCGCATCTCATAATAAGGGCGTTCCCGTTCGAACTTCTTGCGTTCTTCCGGCGTTGCGTTACTCTTTAACTTCCACGGCGTATATGTAATGTTAAATATAATCGGTTGATTACTTATGTTTTTTCCTCCTTTCATTTTCATACCGATTGCGGGTTTCCCGCATCGGAAAGCAAAAACGCAGGATGCAACAAATTCTGCGTTTTTCTTATCCTGCTACAAATTATCCCTAATTTGCTACCACCTACTCGATTTTTTTGCTTACCATTTTTCACTGTATTTTTGCTCATATCTCCGCACCAATTGAAAAATATTTCGTACATTTTTTAGCTCCTCATCCTCCTCATACTTTGCAGCGACATCACCCCAATCCAAGTCCGTTTTATACCGCTCAGCACTCCCAAATAGACTACCTTGTATATCGGGATATGCCTTGAGAAAATCCTCATACGTCAGTATTTTCGGTGAAGTAACCGTTTCCGTTCGTTGCACTTCAGATACAGTTTCCTCCTTCAAAGGTGCTGCACAAATTTTCTTTTTCTGCGCGCCGCCCCTTCGCCCGCTGCTCTTTCGTTTCTTGGAAACATCCAACTTCCGTTTACACAAAGTAAAGTATCCTTGCATCGTCCCATCCTCAAACTTCGGTTCTTCGTTTCCGAACATATACGCACAAATTGCCTTGACAAATATCCCTTGCTTCCTTGTATTCATCAGTTTCATTGCCTTGTAATACGTTTCGTAAAACGTAAAATGCTTGGATTGCAGATTATACTTCTTAGGTATCTTCCCGATACTTTCCGTTTCCTTGACTTCTTTCAAAATACCTGCGATATTGCTCCAATAAAAATCCTCTTTGTCCGATAACTGCTCCATAGGTTCTCTGTCTTCAAACTCATACGCGCAAATACAAATTGCCAGTTTTCCCGCGCTTATGTCGTCCATACTTTGCAGAATGTCTGCATACCATTCATAAAATGTAAATTGTTCCATTCTTTTCCCTCCTTCATTTTTTTGCCGACGATTATGGCTCATCGGCTTGCCTTGTTTGCTCCTACTATCACCTCCTCGTTATTCTTTTTCTGAGTAGCCTGTTCGGGTACCCTTCTGCACCGCACTGTTCGAGCAATGCAAAAGCCCGACCTTTGTTCACGGTCGGGCTCGGAACTTCACCTTGTTCAGGTGCTTCCTATTACGCTGATTAGAGCTGTTTTCCGTTGGTATGAAAATGCCACAATTTTACTGCTGTTTTCCCTTAAAAAACAGTGTATTCTCCGCTTTATTTTACTTCTTGTTCTAACTAATGTGGCACAATCATTCAAACCGAAGATTACTTCATTCTCATTTTTTTGTACTTTTTTGCGAATTTTCTTCCGTACAAACTATATTCTCCGTTCTCGTCTTCCGTTACTTCTTTCGCTGTTCCGTCATATAATTCCCATAACAGTTCCGAGAATATCGGGTGATTGATAAACGCCGCATAAATGCGCCAATCTGCCGCGCTGTTCTTCTCGTAGTGGCGCAGCACGAGGATCAATACGTTTTCATTCGTCAGCCATTTAGTAACCTGCCGATCTCGCTCTGCCTTTATATCCGTTATTTGCTCATAAAGGACTTCCCGTTCCTGTTCATCCGCTGTCCGTATCGACAAATACAAGCGATTGATTGCCGCCTTGCTCTCGTCTATGATTTGTACGATTTTATCTTTATGCCTGTATTCCGTAGCGTTCCCTGAACCCACATCATACGCTAAACTTGACGAAATCGGGAGATAGTCACCGTATTGCTCTCTGCCTTTTCGGAAATGCACTTTATTCACATGCGCATACAGATCATCCATCGCCGTATGATAAAAGGCGTGCTGTTTACTTCTACTCTCGTCAATCTCTGCAAAGAAATTCGGAGAAGGACGTTGATACTTCTTCCGCAACATGGTAAGTTCCTTGCTTACGGAAATATTTTCAAAGCTGCGTTTTGCCTTGTCGATCTCCAATCCCGAAAGAACCGCAAGCTTGCAGATGTCCTCGTAAATTGAGAGTATCTTTCCCTTCTCTGCGCCCTTATGTAGTTCATCCCACAAAATACTGTTGAGCTTTTGCGACAGGTTGACGATTTCCCCGATCTTATTGACGCTTGTATCATGGTCGAGTTTAGAGAGCGTCTGTTCCGTCTTTTCCTCTGCTTTGATGTTGCACACGGGAACTTTGAAAAAATCCTTATATCGCGCTGCCGCGTTTACCAACAGCTTGTCATCCGTTATCAGCATCGTATCCGAATCATAATCACAGCCGTTGAGCCGCTGCTGGATATTTTCTCCGATAGAATTTACACAGACAATGTTTTCGCCTAGGTCAAAGTAATCCCATATCCCGCCGCTGAGAGCGTTTTCTACACAATATAAGTTTCCCATCGTGATATGCGGAGAACGCGCGCACAGCAATTTCGTCCCATTTCCAAAGCGTTCACAGCGGATCTGCCCGGGCTTTAATTCGCTTGTAATGTCTTCGCTCGCAAGATACTTTAAAAGTTCCGTGCCGTTTCCGAAAAGAGTGGCATTCGTACCGTTTAACAAAATATGCCCGCGCTTTAACCGCTCCTTTAAACTGCGCACGACGTCGTCACGAAAATTGGCATACAGTTCCGTTTCATCGAAATGCGGATATTGGTGCATGAGCGTAAAGATAACATCCGCACGTTCCGCAAGTCCGTCACAGTATTCTTCTTCGCCGTCTTTTTCACGGGCAAAGGCGTCTGTGAAGTGATAGCGCATAAAGTCAACATCCCTGCGCAAAAGAGAGATATAATCAATACTCGGCTGTAATAAATGTCTGACTTCCTCTTGGGATAATGAAAGGGTATTTATAAGCTGATAACTGCTCTGTACCATCTTTCCGTGGAAGAAGCGTGTACTCTTATCATATTTAACCACCCCGAATGTGCTGTCCGTATGCGCCGCCCATTTTCGGATATTTTTCTCAGCCAATCCGCCCGCGAATTTGAGATATTTCAGGCTGTTCGGCGTCGTCACCATGACAATCTGATGTATGTCCTCGGCAAGCGTGACAAAGCCTCGAGCTTTCAATGACTCTAACGTAATATTTTTATCTTTGAACCATTTCTGTAATCTAGTACGGAAGGCGCATGACTTGAAAAACTTATTACGAAGAAGTAACATATGCTTGTCCGCATAGTTACCCGTAAACAAACTCTCATCTAAAAGGCTTTCGCCGTCCCAAATGTCATTGGTGATTTGTGTTTGCTTTTGCTCTGCTACAAGCTTCCCATCTTTAAGTTCAACGGAAATAACTTCTTCCGTAAATATGCTTTTATAATCAGGAACAAACAAAATGCTGTCAAGCGGAATTTCTATTGTTCCCTTGATACTGCTAAGCGATAACGCCCGGTATGATTCCCACGAAGCAAGATCTTTTCGCAGTTTTAAGCCGCATTCGCTCCACTTCGTCATATACCTGTACAGTCGCTCGTCTATAAAAAGGCATTTCCCCTCGCGCGAACTACCGACACTCCGTTTGTACCTGACATAGTGAATACCGTCCAAATGGAAACCGTTTTCGTAAAAGTGTTCACGCAAATCTTTCATTTTTATAAGGTTTCCCTCTTGGGATTTGTATGTATAGTTAAACTTCAAGTTAATTACAGCAAGAGTATATTCATTTTCATTCTTATCTTGAAAAGAAAACTTTTTACGACAAATGCGCTTATACGCCTTTTCAAGCTCTATGAGATCTAGAGAATTATCCAAGTAGATTTTAAACAAGCGAAAATAGGCGTCGCTTTTACTTTCGGGCATTTTATACCCGATAGCCACGCCGTTTTCCTGTTCTTGCCCGTATATGTCACAAGCTTCTATGGAAATGATTCTGTAAGAACTGTTCATTATGCTATAATAGTAAAAGAAATACTGTTAATCTTATTAACCCGTAAAGATTTTTATAAAAAAGAAATTATCCTTTCAAATCTTTTTATGAGTTCATCGAAAGTAATTATATCTACAACATCTTTGTATGTATTTTTTATAAGTTCAAAATCAATTCTCTTTTGATTTATATTATCTCCATTAAAAGATATCGCATCTCTTCCAAAAATAATATATCCTTTGGGATGGACAGCTTTTAGTTTTATTTCTCCCATTTCGTTCTGGAGAGCAGGATTTTTATTAGCTATTTCTTCAGTTGTCATTTTTGTTAAACATTTTAAATATTGCTCCAACTGATTTATTGCGCCGCTCAATTCACCACTTGGAACATAATGATTCCTATAAGGTCTTTTACGGAATAAATTTGGATAAGCTTTTGGCGACTTTACTTCGATTAAATCAATATTCCCCTCACAATCTATCAAAGACAAATCCGCTTGACAATTAGCTCGCGCACCAGTGTAATCTGAAATATTTAACTTTGTCTGTATTTTTACATATTTCGGATTAAGAAAACAAAAGATTTGAGCAATAAGTTTAGAAAACTCATCCTCATGAATAAACTCACCCGCCGCGCTTCTTTCTAAACTTTTTAATAACTGATCTTTTGCGTATATATACTTAACTTTTTCTTGTTTACAAATCTCTTCTGTCTTTATATCCTCTTTATTCCGCACACTTATTTCTCTTGATTTATATCTACTGTAAATTTCTTCGTAATTTACCACATCAAGTTCACTTTTTAATAGGTTTGTAAAGATAGACAAAGTTTGATATTTTACATTTGTTGCTGTGGGAAATATTTCCACAAAATGCTTATAGGTAGACTGTGTTATATGAAATCCATCATCCTCAAAAATGCTGTCCGAATCAATATCAATAAACAATTTATCATATTTATAAAAATTTTTGAAAGCATACAAAATATTTCCGTAAATGGATGAAGATTTTTCTTCTCCTGTTTTATCGTGATATTTGGACCTTTTTGAAGATGAAGTAACAAACCAGGATTGATCTATTGACAAAGACACATCAATGTACAAATCAAACGTGGCGCTAATTTTTTCTTTATCAATTCTAAAATAATTTTGAACTTTTTCACCTAGGACAAACTTATACCCACAACCAATTGGCGATTCTTCATCTTTACGTATAAAATCTTTCTTACTAAATGAAAATGTTTTATAAATTTGAAAATCTTGATCCTCTTCTAATTTTTCTTCTATCCAATCACTTTCGGTTTCATAACATAAAATCAGCTGACAATCTTTCTTCTCAAAACCAATTCTACTCATTGCGGCAGCTCCATTTGTACTATGATCTTTTTATATATTACACTTTCACCTAAGTATTTTTAAGTTACAACTCAGCACTAAAACCCAGCCGATACACTTGATCCCGCTGTCCATTCATCGTGACTTTACACCTTATTGCGTTTCAATTCTTGCCAATCCTTTGTGAATTCGTATTCTATCTCGTTGCCAAGAGCCTTGAAATGCTCTCTGCCGCAACGTATTTTCAGTTGTTCAGAAGGACGCAGATTATGTTCGTCGGTCGTGCCTTTTGTTTCAAGAACGAAATACATTTTCTTTTCGCCCTCTTTCTCCATATAAACAGCCCAGTCGGGTGAATAGTTGGATAGCAGCGTGCTTATCTTGAACCTCTGCGGTATCTTGAAGAAAAGTTTCACGTCCGGATCGCTGTCAAGCGCTTCGGCAAAAGGTCTTTCGACTGTATCGCTGTCGTAGATGACATAGTCGTAGACAGAGTGCTCCACCTTGATTGCATTGATGTCCTCAAAAGCTATAATGTCCTTTTCCTCATCGAAATTAAATACCTCGTAGAAGGTATATTCCTGCCCGTCAAGTTTGATATACTTGATACCATCGATTGCCCTTTCCGTTTTGTTTCTTTCTATGATTCCGGCAACCACCTCAATGAATTTTTCGGGGTTATTGAGAAAGTCTTTCAATCTCCCGCATTCAAGAAGTATCTGGGCAATGTTATTCCTCGGCAGCTTCGTGCTGTCCGCAAGAATACGCACCACGTCGGGAAGAGGTAATTCCTGCTCGTATTCGCTCGTGGAACTTGCACTCTCCTTATAATCAACACCGCTTTTTTTGATATTGAAACTTGCGACCTCTTTGAGAATTCGGCTTTTGCGAATTTCAGGCATTTCTGAAATCTCTTTTACGCTCTTTTCAATTAGATACTGAATATCCATATTGATGCGGTAGATGGTCTTTTGCTTCATCTTATCCCACAGCTCCATAAAGAGCGGATTCATAAACATTTCATCCCTTCTCTTGACGGAAACCTGCTTGCGTTCGGGCTTGATATTGACCTTTGTATTTGCCTTGCCGATAATCGGGAGAAGTCTTTGTCTTGCCGCTTCAAAGCGTGCGGGAAGATCGACCGTGCCGTTTGCAAGGTCATTTTTGAGCGTATCTTTGATTTTACCTTGGCTGTCGATATAATTCTTTTTGCGGAAGTGTTCCAAAATGTCCCCCGCATCCTTTATTGTAATGACCGCCTCCGAACCTGTTTCGTCCTTGTAAGAGATATTGACAAACATATCCGCGTCAAGCACGCCGAATTTGACGCCAAGTTCCTCAATTTCCTTTTGCAGTTTTTCCGCAAACTCCGCAAAGGATTCCTGTGCGATAACGTGCAAAATGTTGACATTTTTATCGTCGATTCGCTCGCCGCTCTGGTCTACGCAAAGACGCAATCCTCTGCCGATTTTCTGACGGCAAGTGAATACAGTCTTATTTTCGATGAGCGTGCAAATCTGGAACACGTTCGGGTTATCCCAACCTTCTTTGAGCGCGGAGTGTGAGAAGATAAAGCGGAGCGGACAATCAAAGGAAAGCAGCCACTCTTTGTCTTTCATAATCGTGTTGTATGTGCTGTAATCGTCCGCCGTGTCGCCCTTGGTATCCTTTACTCTGCCCTTTTTATCGCAAGAGAAATAGCCGTTATGTACCTCGCTTGCCGATTGCTTGTAAAATTCTTTTACTGCGGCAAAACGCGGCTGTTCAATCAGTTCCGCATACAGCTCCTCGAACATTCTCGCATAAATGCCCTTGCCGTCCTCTTGCTCGTAATCGCGGTACTTGGCAACTTCATCGATAAAGAACAGCGACAGCACCTTTATGCCGCGGCTTAAATACCTCTTTTCTTTTTCAAGGTGAATTTCTATCGTACGCTTGATCTGTTCGCGCTTGAAGGTCATCTCGTCCACGGCACCGATCGCTTTATGGAGCGCAAGAACTTCGGTGTTGGCAAACTCTATCTGTTCCCAACCTTCCGTGCAATCGATACCGGCAATATCGTATCCATCGTAAATCTCTCTGCGCGTGATAGCAAATAGGCTGTCGCCCTGCCTTACCGTTTTTACTTCGCGCTTGACAATGCCCGTCGCTTTACTTTTAACGTCTATCTCCACTTTCGCATAGAAAGAGGATTTTTTTCCCACTTCCAAAAGCCTTATATACGGCTTGTTGAAGTCGTCCATAAGCGACTGATTTGCAACGCATATCTGCTTGACGATATTCATCTGATACGCGTCCACGGGCGTTAAGCGGTACACGGTATTGAACACCTGCTTGTGCGTTGCTGAATAACGGAGTTCGCACAGGGGATTGAGGTTTTCGATTGCTTTTCTCGATTTGTCCGTATTGTCGATGCTCTGCGGCTCGTCGATGATAAGAATAGGACGACACTGCGCCATAAATTCACGGGCAGTCTTGTCCATTTTATCGCTTTCCTGATTGAAAAGGTTTTCGTCTTTCTTGATCGCGTCTATGTTGACGATCATAATTTCAAGGTTGGTGGAAAGCGCGAAATCACGCACTTCGTTGCGCTTTTTGGAGTCGTAAATGAAGAAGTGTGCGCGTTTGCCGTCATACTCCTGACGGAAGTATTCTTCCGTTATCTGCAATGACTTATATGCGCCCTCACGGATTGCCACGCTCGGCACAAGAATGACAAATTTATTAAAGCCGTAACGCTTGTTGAGTTCGTAGATGGTTTTTGTGTAGACAAACGTCTTGCCTGTACCCGTTTCCATCTCGATATTAAAACGGAGCTGTTCAGGCTCAGTAAGCGGCAAAAGATTGCGCTGTTGCACTTCGTGAAGATTGCGCGTAATTTCCTCTGCCGTAAGCGTGAGCGTATTGCCATAACCGAACACGGAATCCTGCGCATAATCAATAATATCCAATTTTCCCACGGTAAAGGGTGACACGCTCGAAGCCTGCCCTTTGAATAAATCCACTACCGCCGCCACGGCATCCGATTGAAATTGTTGTTTCTTAAATTTCAGTTTCATAATTTCCTTGCTTCTATGCAATCGCTGCCATAATGTAAGGTAAAACCGCGATGCCCACATCGACCGCTTTATCTCCTAGCCACGCTAAAATCTTTTTTGCTTTGCCCCATACTGTATTTTTTTGCTTACCTTTTGACTCTTCCAACTCTGCCAGCATTTGTGTTATCTCGGCAAGTTCGTTTTTAGATAAACTCGTTTTATGTAGTGCCTGTATTGTTTGGCTCAATGTAATATGAACATTAACATAGGTATTAACAATAACCTTTGGATCTTGATTCGGAACTTTTCTCGCAGTAGGCTTTTGTTGCCTTTCTGATCTTAACTCTTCTTCAAGTATCTCAAGGTTCCTTATTAACTGAGATAAATCTTCATCCCAATTATAATCATTGACATCCCTTACGTCGCCGAAGCTAAAGTTAAATTCTATATTATCCTGTTGATATTTTTTTAGCTCCATTAGTCCTTTGCTTATATCGCATTTTTTATTTGACCAAGCATCTACCGCTTTTTTAATAAATTTATATTGCTCTTCTCTATTTTTTGAACTTAACAGACTTTTAGCTCGATCAATATCTTGCCTAATCAATTCGAGTTTCCTTTCATTCATAATCAGAACAACCTCATTTCCTTGTCTTTCTTTTTGAGAATTTCTTCGGTGTTGGAAAGAATATTGGCGTCGGCAAAGCAACGGTCGGCAAAAATGTACGTTCCGATCGTCTCTTTGTCCATTTCCTCTACTGCGGAAAGGGTGATATTCGGTTGCAAGCAGATAAGCACCTTGTAGTCAGGGTGATTGATAATATAAGCGGTTACGCCGTCAAATTTACGTTCCTCTACGGGTAAGGTCAAGGATAAGCCGTATTTGAGCATTATCTCATACACAAGGTCGAGATCCTCTCTGCCCTCTACAAGATAGAAAAGGCTTTGCTGAATACGCTTTTTCACTTCCTCTTCATCCGTCGTTGGAGTATTGTCCCACTTGACAAGGTTACTGCTGTCGAGTTTGAATACCTTGAACCCGATATCGACTCCAAACGTTAGCCCTGTAACTTCGTATGCAAGCCTCATTACTAAATCCGATAATTTTTCTCCACCTTTCTCGTATGTTGACTCGTCGGCAAACTTATCATCTTCACTATTGATTATAGCTTTAATCGTTTCAATTACTTTCTCCACATTGATATCGGGATCATCTTCATTTTCATACCACTTGTTTTCTACTTCTCGAACATAAGACTTAATATTAAATTTAATAGATTCATTCTTAATTATATCATCTATCGCTGAAACATATATATCCACACGATTATGTCCATCTTTTATCCTCTCGCCTGCTCTACGGATACGCTCTTTGCCTATTTCGCAAATCGTCTTGTACCCTGCTTTATATGCCTCGCTCTGCCCATCGGTCTTTTCAGGGAGCTGAACGCAAATAAACTTTCTGTTTCCGCCGTCCTCTGCGTTTAACTGCATAACCGCATGTGCCGTTGTCGCCGAACCACTGAAAAAGTCAAGAATAAGGCTTTCTTTATCAGTCGCCACTTTAAGCATCTCTATAAGGTATGGAATTGGCTTTGGTGTATCAAAAATTATGCCACCAAATATCTTTTTTATCTCATCTGCAGCATTAGCTGCATTTGAAGTTGAATCCCATATAGTTTCAGGTATTTTACCTTTATTCTCAAAGATAAACATTTTTCTATACACGTTGTCTCCATGAATAATTAGTTTATCTTCCTCATCAAGTTTTTGTAAATTTTCTTTGCTGAACAGCCATAGACGTTCAGTAAAATACTGTCCGTTTTTTGTCGTAAAATCGTATTTTACACCCCCCTGTGTCCCTCTTGCCCAACATCCTAACATACGATAAGGTCCCCTCGGATCATTATCCGGATTTTTATATGCCGCTTTTGTTTCCTCGTTTAACTCCAAATAATTTGTGTTAAATTCTTCAAGTTTTTTTGCAAATATCAAAAGATATTCGTGGGACTTACTAAACCATTTTGCAGAATTATCTCTTCCTCTTTTTCTCTTCCATATGACATCAGCAACAAAATTATCTTCCCCAAATACTTCATCGCAAAGTTTTCTCAAATTAGAAACTTCATTGTCGTCAATAGAAATAAAGATAACGCCGTCATCGGTCAAAAGGTTGCGGGCAAGTTTCAGTCGCGGATACATCATGTTCAGCCAATTCGTATGGTATCTGCCTGCCGTTTCGGGGTTTGATTTTGTAGCTTGTCCCGTAACTTCCTTGTAGCGCGCGATACCGTCCGCAAAGTCGTCCGTATAGACGAAATCGTTGCCCGTATTGTAAGGAGGATCAATGTATATCATCTTGATGGAATTCAGATAGGAGGACTGCAAAAGTTTCAACACTTCCAGATTATCGCCCTCGATATAAAGGTTTTCCGTAGTGTCCCAATTCTTGCTTTCTTCCTTACAAGGGCGGAGCGTTCCCGTGCTTCTCTTTTGTGCAAGGCGCAGACTATCCGCCTTTCCTTTCCAGGAAAAGCTGTATTTCTCCTTATCGTCTGCTATATAATGCCCCAAAAGTCCCTGCAATTTATCAAAGTCCACTTTGCCGTCGGCAAACACTTCGGGGAACACCTCTTTGAGCTTTTCCACGTTCTCCTGTTCGATATTCATTGTCATTCCGTCCATTTTATCCATTTGAGTTCTCCTTTTTACTCCCATTCGTTAAAATTGTTAGACTCATCTACGGTTGTCAAATACTCTAAATTAGCCCGACAAACTTTCAGATTTTCTTTTAACTCATTTTGTTCGTCCTTGTCTTTAATCTTAGGTATCGCTTTCTCTAATTTTTTAATATATTTCTTGTTTTCTTCGATCAACCTCTCTATACTCATAACTACCCACGGTTGTAAGAAGTAGTCAAATATATAACCCATATCCGAAAGTTCGCTTCTGTCAATTGCGCGAATAGCCGTTAGATATGCCGCTACTGAGTTTGACATTTCCATCTTTAACGATTTCGTTGGTTGACGATATATCTTAATCAAAGTGCTTTTATACACGTCCTGCAAATCATTAAATTTTTTATACATTTTTTCTTTAAGTAGAAACGCTTTAATTTGTTTTATAAATATATCTACCAAATATGAGGCTATATAACACACTATCAGGCTCACACATACCAGGAATACAATCGCAAAAGCAAATCCGTTTCTTTGTTCAAATTCAAGCAAATTCAAATACTCTAAAACATTATCACTCGCCAAAACAATAAACCCTGAAAATATTGCCAAAGCGGGCAGCAATATTTTTATGGGAATTTTTACCCAATTCGGTATCTTGCTCAACCAATCCATTAATTTACCTCACTTCAAATTGTACCATAAACACTGTTCTCTCATAAAGCGTTACCGCTATACTTTTTTCGAGTCCCGCTATCTTATCCTGAACTTGCTTGTTCAATGTCATTTTAGTCATGAACTCATCTTGCTTTAGCTTCATTAGTTTTGCCTTTAAGTCTGCCGCACTCTGATTGTTGACAAAAGCCTGTTCGTGCTTAGTTGTACCCTTTCTCTTCATGCTGTCTATTTCCCGCGTGAGTGTCTCTATCTCTGCGGCAAGTTCGCGCTTTTTATCTTCCGCATGCTGTCTGATACGCCCGATTTCAAAGTTGAGTGTATCGTTCTGCTCTTCCCTTGCCTTTTGAACTATTTGCGGCTTTCTTTCTTCATAGAGCTTTTTAAGCCCTTCAAAGTCTGCCGCGCTTGCCTCAGAACAACGCGATACGGGCTGAAAAAGTATTTCACGCAAAACCGACTCTTCTATCGGAACGCCGTCTGCATCCGTTCCAATCAAAACATTCTTTGAAAACGCGCTTGTCTTATCGAAAAAAGTAATGGTAAACAGCGCCATTTGTCCGCAAGAAGGATAAGTTTTGTTCCCGCCGTCGAACTCGATTGTCTCTTGAACAGTATCCTGTATCGTATATTTGGAAAGAACTTCTTTAACTGTTCTGTTCGTTACGGTTATCATGCTACTGCGCGGATGGTCGCCTTCGAAGTATAAATTCATTTCGGGAATATTGCCGCTTTTGAAAACGCTGCGCGAAAGAAAAATTGTCTTTTTCTCACTGTCAACGCTGCCATACTTCTTGAAAGCGAACTCGCAAAAATCCCATAAATCAGCTTTGAACTTCGCACACTCGGCTTTCAGCATACTTGCGTAGTTTTTTGTCTTTTCGACAATTTTACCGTCGAAGGTATTAAACAACAATTCGTCCGACTGCTTTTTTCGCTCTTTTACCTCCTTGTCATATTCCGCTCGTATATCATCAAACTCTTTTTCTATTTCCTCTTTCGATCTGACTGCGGCAAAACCTTTTGCCATTGTCTCCTCGATTTTGCCCGAAACAACGTCTGAAATCACTCCGTCGCTTGCACCCAATATTCCGTCGAACATCGTCGTGCGCTTGAATACAAGCTCGTAAAATCTTACGTCGGCATAGTTTTCCCTGTTGAGGAAATTCAGAACGTACACGTCATTATCCTGACCGATACGCTGACATCTGCCTATCCTCTGTTCTATTTTCTGCACGTTCCACGGCAATTCATAATTGATAATGAACGAACAAAACTGCATATTGAAACTTTCGCAAGCGCTGTCTGTCGCTATCAGAATGTTGCCGCGCTTTTGCCACGCTTCTATGCTGCCCTCATCTTCAAAGAGCGTTGTCTTGTATTTCGTGTATTTGCCAAGCTGCTTAAATATGTACTCCTGTGTCTGCCTGTTTTCTGTGAACACAACAACTTTCTGCGGCTGACCTTTTTCTTTCATCGCCGAAAAACCCTGTTCGAGTCCTCTCAAAAAGGTTGCCCACTTGCTTGTATCTACAATGCTTGTCGCAAGGTCAAGCATGACCTTTATCTCTTTGGCTTCTTCAAGCGCCTCCGCATTCCCCATTTGGTTGAGCCTGAAAAACACTCCCGAAAGCGTTTTGCTTAACGCATATATACTCGACGAAAACAATTTGAACAGCATGAGACCCAGTTCATAGGTGTCCATATCGGGAAAAGCAAGTTTTTTGGGCTTGTCCACATACTTGGAAAGCAGTTCAAGTAACTTCTTTTCGTTTTCGTTCAGAGCATATTCCTGCGTATGGATTATTCTGTCCGGCAACTTCACATCGCCGCGCACCTGATTGCGCAACGTTCGGAATGTAAACGGCATAAGCCGCTCGCGGAGTTCTTTGTAGTTTTCAGGCTTTTTATAGTACCTTTTATAAAATGCCCGCTCGTCCGTAAACACGGTATCGTCAATGAAATTGACAAGCCCGTATAAATCCATTACATTGACCTGCATCGGCGTTGCCGTAAGCAATAATTTTTGCACGCCTTCAAAAGCGTTGTGAAGATTAGTAGCTGTGCGGTTTTCTCCCGTATAATATTTACGGAGTCTGTGCGCTTCTTCAAAAACGGCAAGATTCCATTTTATTTTTGAGAGGCTCTCCCACTCTTCTGCCGCCTGCGTGTAACTTATCAGAACAATTTCGTCTTTTATTTCTGTCTCAAAATCTTTTTCTATGACATTACAAGGCAAATCGAACTTGTCCGAAATAAGCCTTTGCCATTGCGGAATAAGGAGCGGCGGAACGATCACCGCTATTTTGTTTCGTCCCGAATAGTAATACTGCGCAATCACAAGCATAGCCTCGATTGCTTTGCCAAGCCCCACCTCGTCACAGAGAATAAACCCCTTTGAAAACGGATTTGAAACAGCAAAATACGCCGCAGCAATCTGATGCGGATATACTTCAATCCCCGACTTCAAATAAACGGGTATCAACTTCTCAATTTCGCCAAACTTACTTTCTTTTGTTAGCCTATGTGCAAGATATTTGGCTTGACTTACAGTACTAATCATCGAATTCTATTCCGTTTTTTGCGCAATAATCATAGAACTTCTTTACTGCCGCATACTGCGGCTTGCCCTTACAGTTTTCCCAACGATTTACCGTTGAAAAGGCAATCCCCAACTCCTTGGCAAGCATTTGTTGACTAAGATGAAGTTTTTCTCGAACATACTTTACCTTGTCACTGAACGACACGTTTTTCACCTCAAAAATCATTAAATATTTTATTAGCTCACAAATTTTTCTATATTTGAATTAATATGATTTAAATTTTATTTTATATAAGTGATGATATAGCAATTTCTGCAATAAGCCACATTTCTCACCTATTTTTATATTTTTATTCCACATTTAATCATATCTTGGGTAATACCACCCTCGCCATTCTTTCCATATCGATATCGCAGAGGGAGTAATTGTCTTAGATTTTTTATATTGTTTTCTAAAGTATCACTAACCATATTTCCGACTTTGCATTCTTTAAAACTATGCGTTAAAAGAAATTTATGATGGCTGACGGCGTTTCTCAATTCGACCACTGCATTTAGATTATCTTCAGAACCTGCCTCTTCGTCGAAAATTGTCTTTAAATCTTCTTGTGGCAAATTTTTTACTTGATTAATCAAAGTACCAAAATCTGTATCTTGTAAAACTTCGAACAAATTTGGCCTATTTTGCAAATTTGTTTTTATTTTATTCCATGGCGCTTTTCCATCGATCCAAAAATTCTGATGTATGTTACCCTGGTATTTGTTTGAAATATAAGCCCTGATATATTCTTCAAGCGTTGCCAAATATGTATACAGTTTGTATCTTAAATTTTTATCCTCTTTCAATTTCTGAGAGATGATGCTCCACTTTATTTTGCTTCCTTCTAAAAAATCAAATTGAAGATATTCCATTATCGCACGATGAATTTCAACACCTTTAACATCAAGATAAAATTCGCAATCATCTTTGTCTTCTTCCGAATCAACTTCTATAAATTGCATTAATTGTTCTTTAGTCATTTAAATGATTCCTTTGATAATAATTGTTCACTTCTTGATAAAAAATTACTATTGATGCTATACGTTGATCTTCGGGCTTTGCCTTTTCGATTTTAATCATTGGAAGCATATATTCTTTTAGCAATTCATCTTTTTGTGACAGTGAAAGTTTATTGAATCTATCATAGATATAAGAATTTTTACTTGGCAATTCCACCCAAGTATATTGACTTGGGCCATTTCTTCTGATTCTTTTCTCTTCGTCTATACTGATTATCACAAAATCAAAAGAAAATTTTTCTAACGACGCTTCAAAACATTCCTGCCCTTTTGAGCATCTTACCGTCACAACGGTAGTTGAATCTTCTACTTTTTCCCCTTTATTTTTCAAATCAGTAAATGCCCTCAAAAAATCTTTCTTTATTTGTGTCGGATCGCCATCTCCATCTTTCGAGTTTTTTGTTAAAACTATTTGAAAATCCAAATCATATTTTCCATTATCGTCTTTTACAATACACCTGCGTTTTCGTGATCCGATGATTTTACAGAAAAACTTGTAGTGTCCGTCTATTTTTTTGTGTTTTCTTACCTCTTCAATAAGTTTATGTGCTCTTTGCCTGGCTTCTTTGCTTTCTCTGTGTGTTACTAAATTTACCATTCTTCCCCCTAATCTTGTATCGATTTACTGCTTCTGTTATATAAACTTTAATTATATTAAAATTATAGCAAAATTATGCGATTAAGTCAATATTGAAAGAAAAATTTTTAACAACTAATCACATAAATACCGACTGCCAAACGACAGTCGGTACAACGAATTTGCTGTTTATTTACCTATTTTTAATAAATCCCCAAGGATATTTACCTTGTGCTAAACTGTTTGTGATATTTTCATGCTCTATCATGAATGTCCTCCGATTGTGTATGATATCTGACTGGCAGGTCATCTCCCATTGTACACAATCGGAGTTTTTTTGTCTATTTCATCGGCTTTAGCCTCCACGGAACCCCGCCATAGTGGCGGGATTTTCGGATTACAAAAAAGCCCCCGCCGAAAGGCGGGAGCGGGTGGATGGAAACGCGGCGACGGGATGAGCGCCGCCGCAGGTACCGACTCATCAAAGGCGGACTTTCATATGCCCTCTTTGTTTTTGTCCTTTTTTATATTCTTATATATATCGTCTTTTATGTCTTTCGTATGTATGGATATTCGGGCGGGATATACCGCATTTATCCGTTTCCGAGCGGCGGGTCACACGCGCAGGGCCTCGGCGGGAGTGCGTGAGGAAACGCGCAGGACGGGCAAAAATGAGGACGCCAGGCTGACGATGAGTACGATGGCGAGCAGCAAACCGCCCGAAACCAGTCCCGGCACGAATATGGCAAAGCCGAAATAGGAATTGACGATGGCGCTAGTCACGCCCGTGGCGACCATAGCCAGCAAGAAGTCGATGAGCGCGACGGCGAGGCACTCGGTCACGCATATGCCGAAGATGTCCCGTCGCCCCGCGCCCAGCGCGCGCAGCACGCCCAGCTCGTACGAGCGCGCTTGCAGGCTGACGGTCATGAAGTTCATGAGCAGCAGCGCGGAGAACACGGCGAACACCGCCGCGGTCACCACGAATGCGATGAGCACGTAGTTGCGGAAGAACCGCGCGATATCGGAGAGCGGCGTGAACGCCGATCGGAGATTGACGGCGAACGTCATCTCCCCGCCCAGCAGCGCGAGCATGAATTCGTCCTCCACCGCGTCCTCGGGTATCGCGTCCACGTACCTCAGGTCGTCCAACAGAGCGCGAGCGCGCGCGACGTCGTCCAACCGCAGCACGTAGCCGTCGGGGCCTTCCTCGTTGAAGCCCTCGCACACGAACGAATATGTCGCCATGGAATATTGCACGCCGTAGACGCGCGTCTCCAGCTCGAGGTCGTCCGCCAACGACAGCGAGTCGTTGTCGTATACGCGGTAGTCGTCCAGGTCTATCTCGGTGGAGTACACGCCGCACACGGTAAACTCGCCCAGCGTTTTGCCGATGAGGTCGTCCGGCGTTTCTATCGGCTCCGTTTCGCTCTCGGGCGAGAACCTGTACCCGCCCGAACGGATGAACATGTCCGCCGTGAGATCGGTTATCGCTATCTCCGTCCTGTTCGTCGGGAAGCGGCAGAGCGACGGGTCTTCGAAACGCGCGTCGGGCGTCAGTCCCAGGTCGGCGCAGCCCGTTTCGGGATCGGCCTCCGCGTAATTTCTGCGGGAGTTCGCCTCACGGATGCCCATGATGTAATACGGGTTCCCCGCCTCGAGATGCGCGAGCGCGCGCTGCGGCAGATGATCCGTCAGCTTATACAATCCCCACACGGTGCCCGCGGGGACCATCGTGCCGCCGTCCGCATACTCTTCGATGACGCGTACCTGGCGGTCGGTGAGCGGCAGGCCCATGCTCACGCTCGTGTTGCCCGCCGTGGCCTGCAACACGTTGGCGGACATCACGGCAAAACGGGTCAGGCCTTCCTCTTTCATCGTGCGCAGTTCGGCGGTGGCCGTGTCCGAGAACACCGCGGTGAGCGAGAACCCGAACACCGCGAACGCGAACACGGCGAGCAGTACGCTGAGCGCCAATCGGACCTTGCGCACGAGCAGTCCGCTCACGCCCAGGGCGAGCACGCGCGTCGGGGCCAGCCCGCCGCGCTTCTTTTTGCGTTCCGCGCACGGCGCTTCCTCCTCCTTGGTCGGGACATACGGCGCGCCGTCGCTCACGACCTCGCCGTCCGCCAGCTCGATGACGCGGTCGCCGTACTTCTCCGCCGCGTCGCGGTCGTGCGTGACCACGATCACCAGCTTTTCCGCCGACAGCTGTTTGAGCAGTTCGTAGAGCTGCTCACCCGTCTTGGAGTCCAACGCGCCCGTCGGCTCGTCCGCGAGTATGACGCGCGGGTCCTTTACCAGCGCACGCGCTATCGCCACGCGCTGTTTCTGCCCGCCCGACAGCTCGCTCACCATGCGCCCGCGCAGCGTCCTGCCGCCCGCCGTCACCATGTCCACGCGGCGCAACGCGTCGTCCACGAGCGCGTCGGACGGCTTCTTCCCCTGCAATTCCAGCGCGAGCGCGATGTTGGCGCCCACGGTGTATTCGGGTATCAGATCGTATTCCTGGAACACGAATCCCACGTACGAGTTGCGATACGCGTCCAGATCGGACGATGAAAAATCGCGGAAGGACCGACCGTCCACGCTCATCTCGCCGTATGAGGGCGTGTCTATGCCGCCCAGGATATTGAGCAGCGTCGTCTTGCCCGAACCGCTCCGCCCGAGCAGGAACACCAGCCCCTTCTCGGGAAATTCCAGCGACACCCCGTCCAGCGCACGCACCGCCCGCCCCTTCCTTGGCGTGTATATCTTGGTCAATCTATCGACGGACAGCATCCGTTTTCCTCCTTATCCGCCGCGCACTTCCCTGCGGGTCTGTACCAATATAATAACACATGCCCCGCCATATGTCCATAGATATGACAAAAAACGCAACCTTACAATTTTGTAAGGTTATATTTTTGTTGCGCACCGCTAACGCTGCCCTGCCGCCGAATAAAAACGCCCGCGTTTTT
>ERZ1106922.71-NODE-71-length-57888-cov-14.922328_pt1 | contig 57888 bp, 70 predicted proteins | sample MGYA00403656_ERZ1106922 | MGnify/ENA primary metagenome ERZ1106922 (study PRJEB35170, sample SAMEA104062453) | human gut metagenome | biome: human gut; feature: human-associated habitat; material: faeces | place: Denmark | collected 2012-10-12 ... | reverse complement strand
TCAGAGGGAAGAACTGATGTTATTGCTACAAGTGAACATTTTTCTTATAAATTTACTTTATGATAATGACCATAAAGAATGACGCCGCGCGCTCTCCCTTCAAAAATACCACCCTGTCCCTATCGGACACGTTAGCTAATAAATTGCAAAAAACATTTTTAGTCATTATAATTTAGGTGACGCCTAATTGTCAAGCAAAACGAAGAGATAAAAAGTATAATATAGTGTAACATGGAAACGAACGATTTGGACAAACAGATAAGCGAGAACATCAGGCGGGAGATCGAAACTTCCGGACTGACCAAGAGCGAGATCGCCCGCGCGCTGGGCGTGTCCCGCCCCACCGTTTCGCAGTACGTTTCGGGGCGCATACAGCCCACGCTCGCCATGCTTTCCCGCCTGTGCAAATGTCTCAACTGCTCGGCGGACGACATACTCGGCGTGCACTGACCTCCCCGTGCGAGCGACCCGCCGCCGCGCAAGCGTGCGGCAGGAGTTTTCCGCTCTGCGTCGGAGGAACGAGCGCGCGTTGCCCGCGCACGTTCTTCACGACATTACTTTTACACGTCTTTCACGACATTACGTTTATATGACAAAACATTGAACGACACACAACGGACACGCCCGCCGCGATCGGTAAAGATCGCGGCGGGCGTTGCGTTCGCATCCATCCGCCTGACGGCGGAGTTTTTTTATTTTATAAGGCTCTTGCCCGTCATCTCGGCGGGCTGAGGAACGCCCATTGCCTCGAGGAGCGTGGGCGCGACGTCGCACAGAGCGCCGCCCTCGCGCAGCTCACGGCCGACGTACTTGTCGCCGCAGAGGATGAAAGGCACGGGGTTGGTGGTATGGCTGGTGCAGGGGCTGCCGTCCTCGAAGGTCATCTGCTCGGCGTTGCCGTGATCGGCGAACACCAGCGCGGTGCCGCCCGTCGCCACGACCGCGTCCACGACCTTGCCCACGCACTCGTCCACGGTCTTGACCGCTTTAACGGCGGCGTCGAACACGCCGGTGTGGCCGACCATATCGCAGTTTGCGTAGTTCATGATGAGCACGTCCGTCTTACCCACGACGGAGAGCGCCTTTTCGCACACTTCGTACGCGGACATCTCGGGCTGGAGGTCGTACGTTGCCACTTTGGGAGAGGGCACGAGTATGCGGCTCTCGTTCTTGTTGGGCTCTTCCACGCCGCCGTTGAAGAAGAACGTGACGTGCGCGTACTTCTCGGTCTCGGCCGTGCGCACCTGCGTCTTGCCTATCTTGGCGAGGTACTCGCCCAGCGTGTTGACCATGTGGCGGGGCGGGAACGCGATGACGACGTGCTCGATGGTCGCGTCGTACTGCGTCATGCAGACGTAGAACACTTTCTTGTAACCGCCCGCACGCTCGAACTTGTCGAAGTCGGGATAGACCGCCGCGCGCGTGATCTCGCGCGCTCTGTCCGAACGGAAGTTGAAGAAGATGACGGAGTCGCCGTCCGCGACGCCCTTATAGTCGCCCACGACGGACGCGCGAATGAACTCGTCGGTCACGCCCTCGGCATACGAATGCTTCGTGACGTCGTCGGCGGTGTCGAAGTGCGCGCCCACGCCCGCGTACATCATGTCGTAACCTTCCTTGACGCGCTCCCAGCGGTTGTCGCGGTCCATGTAGTAATATCTGCCGATGACGGTGGCTATCTTGCCCACGCCTATCTCTTTTATCTTTTTCTCCAGCTCGGCGATGTAGTGACCGCCCGAGGTGGGAGGCACGTCGCGGCCGTCCATGAGGCAGTGTACCCACACCTTATCGATGCCCTGACGCTTGGCCAGCTCAAGCAACGCGTAGAGGTGCGTGTTCATGGAATGCACGCCGCCGTCCGACAGCAGTCCCACGAGGTGGAGCGCGCCGCCCGTCTTCTTGCAGTTGTCGCAAGCCGCGAGGAACTCGGGATTGGAGAAGAAGTCGCCGTCCTCGATCGCCTTGTCGATGGCGGTGATGTCCTGATACACCACGCGACCGGCGCCGATGTTGAGGTGGCCCACCTCGCTGTTGCCCATCTGCCCCGCGGGCAGACCGACCGCCCTGCCGCTCGCTTCGATGAGCGTGTGGGGGTACTTGGCCATCAGCCTGTCGAGCTCGGGCGTGCCTGCGGCGATGACCGCGTTGCCTTTGGCTTCCTTGCGGTAGCCGAATCCGTCCATAATGATGATAGCATCCGTTTTCATACCGTTAGTCCTTTCCTTTGAAACTTTATTTCCACGCATTATTTTACCACCGCGCCGCCGTTCTGTCAACTTTTTACGCGCTCATGACGAAAGCGGACGCGCGGCCATAGGCCGCGCGTCCGCTCGTACGGCTCACGGACGGCAAGTCCGCGGCGTCAGTTTTTGTAAAGATATTTCCAGTTGCTCACGTCGAACAGGCCCTTGGTGTTGAGCTTGACCTCGGGGATGACGATGAGCGTGAGGAAGGAGAGCAGCATGAAAGGCTCTATGCGGCGGTCGTGTTCCGTTTCGTCCAGGGCCGCGCGCAGGGCCTTACGCACTTCCAGCGCTTTTTCCGCGGGCGCGTCCGTCATCAGTCCGCCTATCTCCAGCGGAAGTTTGCCCGTCACCTTGCCCTCTTTGACCAGCACCAGGCCGCCGTCCGCGCCCAGGCTGTTGACGGCCAGCGCCATGTCGCGCGTGTTGTCGCCCAGCACGGTTATGTTGTGGGAGTCGTGCCCCACCGTCTGCGCCACCGCGCAGTTCTTCATGCCGAAGCCGCGCACGAAGCACTTGCCTATCTCGCCGCTCGCGTCGTGACGCTCGATGCAGCACATCAGGTCCAGCCCCTCCGCGCTCTCGGGGTATTCCGCTTTGGTCACAACGGAGTCGGGGAACACGCGCATGACGGGCATGCCCGGTTCGAATCTCAGTTCCAGGCTCTCGGGCGTGACTTCCTTTATGTGCACGGTGCCGCGCACGCCCGAAGTGTCCGCGCCGCCCGCGCGGAAGAGCGGTCTGCCGTTCTCCGCGATCGCGCGGCCGTGGTGGTACACGCGAAGCACCTCTCCCGCGATCTCGTCCCCGCAGAGCAGCATGTCCGCGTAATACCCGGGGGCGATCGCGCCGCGACGCGCCATGCCGTAAGCCTCGTACGCGTTGAGCGTCGCTATCGTGAGCGCGTCCGCCGGGCTCATGCCGCACTCCACCGCCAGGCGCACGCAGTTGCCTATCGTGCCCAGGCTGACGAGGTCCTCTATGTTGCGATCGTCCGTGCAGAACAAGAAACGTCTGAGGTTGGTCTTGTCCACCGCGCGGATGAGCGTTCGGAGGTTCTTGGTCTGGCTGCCCTCGCGGATTAGCACGTACATCCCCCGCGACACCTTTTCACGCGCCTCTTCCACGCTTTCGCACTCGTGGTCGGTGAGCACGCCGCAGGCCGCGTAAGCGTTCAGCTCCGCGCCGCTCAGCGAGGGCGCGTGTCCGTCCACTATGCGCGCGGAGGCTATCTTGGCGAGCACGTCTGGGTCGCATCCTATCACCCCGGGATAGTTCATCATCTCGCCCAGGCCGTAAGCGCCCACCGCGCGCGAGATGCGGCGCACCGCGGCGGCGTCCAGCACGCAGCCCGAATGGTCCTCGGGAGCGGCAGGGACGCAGGAAGGCATCATGAAATTGACGTCGACGGGTATGCCGCGCACGTCCTCCTTCATGAACCGCACGCCCTTTTCGCCCAGCACGTTGGCTATCTCGTGCGGGTCGGCGTTGAAGGCCGTCACGCCCTTGGGCACGGCTATCTTGAGGTATTCGCTCGGCCGCACCATGACCGACTCGAAATGCAGGTGCGCGTCGTACATGGACGGGATGACGTATTTCCCTTCGCCCTCCGTTTCGCGCTTGCCCGAATACCTGCCTATGCCCGCGATGCGATCGCCGCACACCGCGACGTCGCCGCGCATCCAGCCACCGTTGAACACGTCGAGTATCGTGGCGTTCTTGATGACCTCGTCCGCCTTTACCCTGCCCGTGGCGACGTCTATCAGCTTCTTCATCTTGCCTGCCGTCATAATGTCCTCCGTCATTCGTTTATTAAATTATACACGCCGCGCGACTATTTGTCAATAACGATTGCCAAACGCGGTAAAGTGGTGTATAATCACGATATACAAGGAGGCCGATGATGGAAACAGGCAAGATACGCGGTATAAACGTACCCGTCGGAAGGATAGTTTTCGGTTGCATGAACCCCGCCATGGACGCGGGACGCGACAACTTCGACGTGCTGGACGCGGCGCTCGACGCGGGCATAAACGCGTTCGACACCGCACGCATATACGGCGGAGGCAACAGCGAGCGCGTGCTGGGCAGATGGCTGACGCGCGTGGACCGCGACAAGGTCGTGGTGTCCACCAAGTGCTGTCACCCCGCCCTGCCCATACGTTTTTCGCGGATGTCCGCCAAGCACGCCCGACAGGACGTGGAGAGATCGCTGGACTGTCTGCGGTCGCACATCGACATCCTCTTCCTGCACCGCGACGACCCGCGCGTACCCGTGAGCGAGATCGTGGAGTTCATGAACGTATTCGTCAAGGAAGGCTCCGTGCGCGCGCTGGGCGCGTCCAACTGGACGCTCGCCCGCATCAACGAGGCTAACGCTTACGCCGAGGCGCACGGGCTGACGCCCTTTTCCGTCAGCTCGCCGCAGTTTTCCATGGGCGCGCGGTTCAAGGACATATGGGGCGGCTGCGTGACGCTCACCGGCCCGAACAACGCCGAGCGCAAACGTTACGAGGAATGCGGGATGCCCGTGTTCGCGTGGTCGGCCATGGCGATGGGATTCGTTTCGGGCAAATACCGCGCGGGCGGCGACGAGAGCGTGCTTTCCCGTGACGCCCGCCGCAGTTTCCTCTGCCCCGCCAACGTGGAGTGTCTGCGCCGCGCGGAGCGCATCGCCGAAGCGCACGGCGTGCCCGTGTCCGCCGTCGCGACGGCGTACCTGCTCGGCTCGGGCGTGAACGTGTTCCCGCTTGTGTCCTTCTCCTCCGTCGAGCGCATCTCCCGACTGGTCGCGGCGTTCGACGTGCGGCTCTCCCCCGAAGAGCGGGCGTCGCTGGACTGCGACGCGCCCGAGTTGCCCCGCCGCTGAGGCCGTAAACGCGGTCGACGCGAACGGTCGCTCACGGCCACCGACGCGCCTGTATCATATCACGGCGCAAGGGGCGACAAGACGCGAACGACGAAAAAACGCGGCCGAAAAAGGGTACGTAAAAAAAGTACGAGAACGCAAAAGCAGCGGGCCGAAAGGTCCGCTGCTCTTTTGTCGTTTTCGATGGCGAGGCTTACTCGTATTCCACGACGGTCGCCCACTTCATGAGGAAGTCGCGCTCCTCGGGCTTGCCCTTGACGGACTGGGAAGCCGCGACGATGGGCAGCCACTTGGACACGTAGTGGCGCGTGGTGTTGTTTATCTCGCAATAGAGGTTCATGTACTTTTCCGCGAGGTCGTCCTTACCCTTGAGCTTGAAGATGAGGTAAGTGCGCGCCGCGTCCGCCGAGCCGTTGCCCGTGGTGGCGTGCGACCAGTCGAGGATGTAATATCTGCCGTCCGCGGTGACGATGATGTTGGACGGATCGTAGTCGCCGTGGCACAGCTTGAAGTGCGTGGGCATGCCGTTGAGACGCATCTGGAGCTCGTACTTGATCGTGCCGTCGATGTTCGCGTCGTACAGCTTGCGCGTGAACTTCTCTTTGGTGCGGTTGAGGAGCGGAACGTTGTATTTGTGCATATCCCGCTGGATCTCAACGAACTTGCGCAGGTATTCGTCCGTTTTGCCGGGGTCCTCCGCCATGAGCTGTTCGAGGCTCTTGCCCTCGATGTACTCCATGGCGATGTAGTAGTTCCCGTCGTCGTTGATGCTGACATCGTAGATCTTGGGGATGGTCAGGCCCGCCTCTTCGATCCTGGCCTGGTTGATGGCCTCGTTGAGGACGTCGGACTTTTTGAAGCTCTTGTCAAAGGACTTGTAGAGCACGCCGTCCTTCACGTAGATCTCTTTGTTGGGCCGCTTGGCCAATACGATTTTCTGTTCCATTTTTTCTCCCTTATACAGCGAATGATAGTCAGAGGAAATAAGTAGATTTCCGCCGCATAACTATTATACCGCATTACGGGCGATTTGTAAAGGGGGTTTGATAAAAAAATTGTAGATTTGTCAAACGTTTTTCATATGTTTTCAAAAACTTTTTGAAAATTTTTTATTACGTTCAATATAACATTTTTATCGCCAAAAGTCAAGCGTTGCCCGCCGCCCGACTTATCAACAAGGCGCGACAAAGCGCGGCGGCTCGACGGAGAGCCGCCGCCCGACCTTTCCGCCGTTCGGCTTTCCGTTATTTATTCTTTATAAATCGTATATGCGGCGCGTCCGCGTCCTCGCGTAATAGTTCGATCAACTGCTCGCGTTTTTGTAACGGTGTAAGCCACACACGCTTGCCCTCTTTGTTTCGCAACGACGAGTGCGGGCGATTGTTGTACCGCACTACCCACGCCGCCATTTTTTCTTTTAATTCCTCGTAGGTTTCAAACGTCAATGTTTTATAGAAAAACTCCGAGTCGGTGCGGTGCGACCGCTCCACTTTCCCATTGTGGCGCGGCGTATAAACGCGTATGAGTTGGTGTCTTATTCCGAGGCGGTCAAGTAAGATGTCGAGCGCGTGTTTCTTTCCTTCCCCCGTCCCTTTCGGGTTTGTAAATTCCGTTCCGTTGTCCGTCTGTATAGTCTGCGGGGCATAACCGAAGTACACGATCGCACGCTTTACAAAATCGACCGTCGAATATCCGCTCTTTTCTTTGTATGGAAATAAAAACCTTTCGCGGGTTGCCTCGTCAATCATTGTATATTGATATATCCACTCTTTGGCAAATTTCCCGTGGTTGCAAGCGCGCGGGACGTACTTAACGTCCATTTGCCATTTTACGCCGATGTGTTCGGGCGTTTCGTATGGTTGCGGTATGTATTCCTCGGTTTGCTTTACGGGAGTGCCGCGAAGGTGATTTTTTACGACATACCGATAAAAGCCGCCGTATGTGCGCTTGTACGCGTGTTCTGTCCGAAGTATGCCTAACGCCTCGGTATAACTGATGTCGGGGTGTTCGGTAAAGAGCGCCACGATCGCCGCGCGCTCGCTTTCGGTGTGCGACAACTTATGCGGCGTTATCGGGCGGGACGATCGGTTTGCAAGGCTTTCAAGCGTGCCGTTGTACTGTGCCTTCCACCGCCACAAACTACGCTCCGTACATCTGCTCTTTTTGCAAACGTAAAAAATGTCTTTCTTTTCCACAAGCCACATTTTCAACGCCTTTTCTTTTTCTTTCGCGCTAAATTTTAACCCTCTCATATATTGCCTCCGTAAAACAAATGGGCGGGCTACCCGAAAGCAACCCGCCCAAACTCCGCAATCCTTATTGTTTTTGCCTTTTTTCCAACTCGCCGACCGCCCACCGCAAAAACTCGGCTTTGCCCATTCCCGCCGCCTTTATCGCGGCGCAAATGCTGGCGCATTCTTCGCGTTTAAGGTTTACGACAAAATGCTCATACTGATCTTGCGTCTTTTCTCGATACCGCTTATCGGCGGCTTTCTGCGCCTCGCTCCTTGCCATATCTGCCGCCTCCCTTAAAATAAATCGCTTTCGGCGACATACGCCTTCAAGTCGTCAAACGTCGGGCTATCCACTTTTGGTACGTTGTACACCAAAGACACGCGCCCAAATTTGATAGATACCGTCCACGAGTTTTTATTCTCGCGTACCGTGTACACCTTGCCGTTTTTTTCAATCGTCATTTTATACCTCCTTTCGGGCGGAATAGCCGCCGCCCGCGCGGCGTTTTTAATCTTGATTACAACACAATTATTATTGCGTCGCCTTCGCGCCAATAGTCCTTTACCGTCTTTTCCCAATAGGGAGCGAGGGCTTTTTTATACGGCGCAATATTACTCGTCCTTAATTCCGTGCCGTGATCGCGGATAATAACAATATCCCGCTCCGTGCATTCCGCCACAATGTGTTTTACCTGTTTCAATTTTTTTTGCGTCCTCCTTATTTGACATTATTTTTTGTTTGTGCTACAATAGGACTTACGAGGGGGCGGTTGCGCCCGCCCCGCTCTGCCTATCGACGATTACTTATCGTCGTCGGGTTTGCCCTTTCGGGCTTTGGCTTTTGAGCAGTTGCCGTTCGGTTTCAAGGTAATAACGATTTTGTCCGTCGCGGGATTTGAAATCGCTATCTTGACAAGTTCGAGCAACTGTTCTTTTTCTTTGTCCGTCATACGCTCACCTCCTTTGTTTTTTGTAATTATATTATATCACGTTATACAAGATATGTCAACCATTTACACGCATTTTTTCAATGAAAAATAGAAAATTTTTCACGCCAAAAAACGCCTCGCATTTGCGGGGCGTTCTCGTTATGCCGATATAATTTTATAGCCGCGCTTATTGACTTCCTCTCGGTCGTTTGGTATAATAATTTTGCTACAAACCTTATACCCGCGGCGAAAGTCTGCCAAATAAGCACGGCTAACGGATACCGAGCGACCTTTTTATCGGTGCGCCGACAACCTTGCATTTATTATATATCGGTTGACCGATAAAGTCAAGACTTCTTTGCCGCGAAAAGCAATTTTTCAACGGGCAAAGGAGTCTTTTTATGTCTATTGCGGAAAGAATATTTGCACTTTTAGATCGGCAAGGAAAACGACAAAGCGATCTTGCGCGGTTTCTGCAAGTGCGCCCGACGACGGTTTCCGAGTGGGTACACGGCAAGCGCGAGCCTTCGGGCGTTCATTACGAACGCATTGCGGATTTTTTCGGCGTGTCCCTTGATTACCTTATTGCGGGACGCGAGCCGCCGCCCGCGGCGGTACAACAAATTATCGGGAATAGTAACAACAATAATACCGTCAACATATCAAGCGGCGGTGCGAGCGACCTATCGGAATACGACCGCGAATTGCTGAAGGTAAGCACACACCTCGATATGCGACGAAAAAATGCGTTACTTTCCTATGCGTATGAGTTGGAAAAATCTATAAAAACGGAGGATTGTTAAAAATGAAATGGTTTTACTCTTTGAAAAAGCCCTTGCGCATTGTGATCGCGGTTTGCGCGTGGTTGCCGCTCGTTGTCTTTGCCGCCGCCATAAGCGGCACGATCGGGGCGGACGGTGAAGGTATGCAACCGTGGCAAGCCGTTGTTACCCTGCTATTGCTTGCCGTCGGCGTGTTCTTTACCGCGTTTGCGGTCATTGCGAGCAAGCGAGAAAAGACGGCAAAGCCGTCCGAAAGCCCCGCACCGACGCGCCCGCAACCGACACACACCGCCGCTCCTTCGGCTGTTACGGCGCGCGTTGTGCGCCCTGTCGTTCGGTACAACAATACCCCCGTGTTTTCCTGTAAGTTGATAAAAAACGGCAATGCGGAAATGCAAGACAATATCGAGTGTTGCAACGTGAGCGACGAAGTGATCGCCGATTACGACCCCGACGCGGATTTATACGTTTGCTCGCACGATGTCGGCGACATCGGATACTTCCCCGAAAAGTTGGGCAACCAATTGACGGGGCAATATTGCATTAAGATAACCGACATTGCGGAAAACGAAAACGGCAAATATTCCGTCGAGGTTTCCGTCTATATGCAAGCCGAAGGCGGCGTATCCTTGCCCGCTTTTACAAAGGTTGTCGGCGTATCGTTCGGCGATCGGCAATCGTACATAAAGGAAAGCCGCGAGGGCGACCCGCTTATTATCAAACACGCGCCGACAAACGAATACCCGAACGCCGCGGCGGTCATAAACGCCCGCACGGGGCAAACGCTCGGACACATCAACAAAGACTTTGCCGCGTCCTTGCTGTCGTCGTTCGGCAACGGTTTCGCGCTTGAAGGCGTTATCAAAGACATCACGGGCGGCGCGCCCGACGCGCCTCACCTCGGTTGCAACATCGAAATAACGCGTTGCAAGTAAGTATCAAGTCAATTATAAAGGGCTGTCGCAAAATGCGGTAGCCCTTTTATGTTACTTAAAATGTTTTTCGCCGAGTGCGCTCGCCCACGCCTCAAACCATATCGAATTGTAAGGCGGCAACACCGCGCCGCGGCGGGCTTTGTATTCACGCCACCAATACCGAACGGCGGACGGTATGCTTATCACGAACGACATAAACACACCGAGCATAATGTTTTGCAACCCGTGTCCGCTTTCGTGCTGTTTCATAGAAAGCGAGGCGTTGCGGTTTACGACAAACACGCCGCCGAGGCTAAAACCGCCCCACCCTGCACCAACCTCGAAATATACGAGGTAATGAAAGCGGTGCGGGCGATGTCCCGTAACAAGGAGCGCAAGCGCGACAATTAAGCCCGCCGCCGTTATGATTATACCCCAAGTACAAGACGCGAGCCAAAAGCCTATACCTTTAAGCACTCGCATTTGTTACCTCCGACGACTTGTTTTTCAAGTCGTAAATTGCCGCCTCGATCTGCGTTGTAATCCATTCGTCGAGATCGCCGAAGTTGGATTGTATGTACTTTTGCACATCGCCCGACAACTGCGCCTTCACCGTTTCCAATGCGGCGGCGAGGGCGTTTTTCTGCGCGTCTGCCGTCCAAAAATCCGTACCTTTGATATTTTCCACATACGTTTGGTACGTCTGTTTTACGGCACTTGCAACCACCGTTACGGCGGAGTTGAGATACCCTTTAAGTTTGGTATCCTTTACCTTCGTGTTGATGTAGGTTGTGATCTTCGACACCACCCACGACGCAAGCGCGGTTACAATCGCGCTTATGACCGTAATTACGATCTCTTGCCAATTCATAGTACACCTCCGTTTTATTGTTTTCTTTCGATACCGTCAATCCTATGATGTGCGGATTTGACGCTTGCCTCCAATGCGGCGATCTTCGGCGGGATTGTGGCGAGGTCTGCGTCCTCGACAATTTGCTCAATGCGCGACAAGCGGATATTTTGCCCGTCAAGTTTCGTCGTGATTTGGTGATTGCCTTGCAAAAGACTTTCATTTTGCAATTTGATCGTTTCGAGGCTTGCGTTTATGCGCGCCTCCTTTGCTCCGTCGTCGCGCTGTTTCTGCTTGCGCGAGGCTACAAACGCGATAATGCTTGTTATACCCGAAATGCCGCCGACAATGGATACAATAAGCGCGATTACTTCCGCCGTCATTGTGTGCCGTCCTCCAAAAATAATTTATTGTACAACGCGTCGGTATTTACCATTGTGCGGTATGCGTTGCAATGTTTCATATGCCCCTTCCACGATATATACGATGTCCGTATATCTTCGATCGCCATTTTCCCCTCGGTAAGCCAACGTTTGAACGTCCTCAATTTATGCCGCATTTTTGTTATGCCTTTGCGGGCGGGTTTGATTATAACTCCTCCCGTATCGGTCAAAATGAAATGCCGTTTTAAGAAATTCAATCCGCGGGAAAGTTTGACGATCTGCGTCTTTTTCGCGTTGAGTTTGATGCCCAACTCGGCGCAAATACGTCGTATTTCCTGCAAACACTTTTGTAAGTGTTCCTTGCTTTCGTGTATAAGGTATCCGTCGTCCATATATCGCCCGTAATGCTTTACGCGCAAAACTTCCTTGATATGGTGGTCGAGCCTGTTCGGGTACATCAACGCGGACACTTGCGAGATTTGACTACCCAAACCAAGCCCAACCTCGCCGAAGTCGTCGATAAATCCGTTTACAAGCCGAGCAATGCGTTGGTCTGTAAATGTCTTATCAACAATCCGCTTTAACGGCTCGTGTTGGATATTATCGAAGTACCGTGAAAAGTCGAATACCAACGCATAGCCGTTTGTGCCGTGCTTTCGGAAATGCCTTTGCAAGTGGCACACGAGCCGCCGCACCGCAAAGTCAATCCCTTTGTGTTCCATACACGCGCCGTTGTCGTATATGAAAGATTTGCTAAACATCGGCACGAGCGCGTTGTCGCAAAGGCAACGTTGCACAACCCTTTCGGATATATGCACGCTCTTTATATGCCGAGGCTTGCCGCGTTCCACAAGATCAAACTCGTAAAATCCGCGGCTTTTGTATGTTCCGTTATGCAAGGAGTTGAAAGCGTCGTTGACGTTCTGCAACGCGTTCGCTTTGTAGCGTTGTGTGCTTGCCTTCCACCCGACACCGCGGCAACACTTTTTGAAAGCGCAATAAAGATTATCGAACGTAAATACTTTGTCAAAGTCGCCGTATTGTTCGTTGCGTTCCTGCTTGCGCCGCAAGCGTTTTTCTTTTCTGCGCTGATACCGCGCCTCGTGCCGTTCCTTGCTGTTCATTTCGATAGAAAATACCCCGTACAATCTTATTATCGTTGTGGAGTTCGGATTGCCCGTAGTACCAACCATTAAACCGCCATACCACAATAGACGGCAATGCAAGTAGCGTCCGATTGACTACATCGGGGTATTTATTTATCCGCTTTGCGGAAAGGTTGCACACCCCTTTTGCAAAGGCATTGATTTCACCCGCGAGGGGTTACTTTGTCGAGCCTATAATCAAATGCAAAAGCCGAAGGACACGCCGTAGGTGTTGTTCGCGTTGTTGTTGTTGACATTGCCCGTCGAGTTGATATACCGAAAGTTGTTACTATTGCTGACGTTCGGCGAGCGCAACCACCAATTGTTGGCGGAGCCGCCGCGACGATACTTTGCGGCGCGCAACCTATGTTATTGCGATCACTATGTGATTACTTGCTTTGATTGTTTGCAAAAGCCGAAGGACACGCCGTGGCTCTCGCTCGCCGCGGTGAAGTCAACGCCGCCCGCCGATAAGATATACCGAAAGGCGACACTCTAATCTGCGTACACCGAGCGCAACCACCAAAAGTAGGCGGAGCCGCCGCGACCGTGCTTTCGGCGCGCAACCCGCTTTGCAATTTGATTTTCCAAAAGCCGAAGGACACGCCGTAGGCGTTGCCCGCGGCGATGTTACTGACACTACCCGCCGAGCGGATATACCGAAAGGTGGAACTAAGACTGACGACAGGCGAGCGCAACCACCAATTGTTGGCGGAGCCGCCGCGACCGTGCTTTCGGCGCGCAACCTATTCAAGCAAAGTTTTGTAACGTTCTTTATCCTTGTTTTTCAACGCCGAAAGCAATTTTGCCTCCGATGTTATAAGGTCAAGCCACGTTTGCCAAACCTTGCTATTTATCGGCTTGTTGTCGTCGGTGTTGCGTACAAACTCGCGGGCAATATCCAACTGCGATATAAGGCATTGCAACTCACAATTTGCGGTAATGAGGTAGTTTTTTCGCAACTGCACCTCGGCGGCGTTCGTCGGGTAAACGCTGTTTGCCGCCTTGACGTTGTTATATACCGCTTTTGCAAGCGCAACAATATCCTTCGTTATCAAAAACATAAACCGCTTTGGAAATCTTGCACATTGCTTTATTGTGTATATTTCCAATTCGCGGGCGGTTTCGATAAACTGCATTGCGCTTTCGCCGCGTTTTGATTTTAATACCGACATTGCGCTTTATCCTTCCGACTCTTCCGCCGCCTCGTCCTTTTGCTTGATCGCCGCCCACATTTCGACATTTTCGACTTCGATATTTTCAAAGTCAATCGTCGGGCTTGCACCAACGCCGAGGTAAATGTCGTCGCACGTTTTGATGTTGCGAGCATACCACCCCGCGGGCGTGCCGTCGGACTTATAAACGTAGTGCGCCGCGTTTCCTTTGACGTGTACGCGTCCGTTTTCCGTGTACACTACCCCGTCGAGGGCGGTTGCAATCAACCCGTCGCCGACGGCGCGGGGCATAATCGGGGTATCCTTAAATCCGTATGTCATAGTTGACCTCCCTTTTTGTTGGGCTTTTCCGCGCCCATACAAGGGCGCGGATTACCCGATATTTTGATTAAACGCAAAAGCCGAAGGACACGCCGCAGGTGAGGTTCGCGGTGTTGTTGTAGACAGTGCCCGTCGAGGAGATATACCGAAAGGTGTGACTACTGTCGACGTTCGGCGAGCGCAACCACCAACTGGTGGCGGAGCCGCCGCCGTTGGATAATTTCTTTACCCTGTCGGCGGCAACCGTACCGTCTTTAACGGTTTTCCAATATTCGTATTGTTCACCCTCGCTTGCGTATCCCGACGACGTTGTGCCGTCGATTTCCACTTCCGAAAAGAGGAAAAGTTTGTCGCTTGATGTTTTGATTGTTGTTGACGCACCGCCCGATGTCGCTTTTTTGTTGACGCTCTTTATTGCCGCCTGTAAATCGGACGGGAGTTGTCCTAAAAGTGTTTGCATTGTCGTCGTGCGCATTTCGCTCTCGTCCCAACCGCCCGCGTTTGTGTTTGACGCGTTCATACGATACTTTGTTGCGAGAAGTTCTTTCATTCCGATTGTTATGCCCGCTTTGCCACCGCTCGTGAGGTCGTCGTGGTTAAATCCAAGAATAACAAGCGTAACTTGCTCGCCCGTCGTCAACTCAATCGTTTTCTCGTCGCCGACCGCAAAATATTTTTGTGCATTCCCCTTTTCCGACTCTTCGGCGATAGTTTCCCAATCCGACTCGGCAAAAGTTGGTTTCGGCTTTGTAACGAACGTATCAAGATCGAGCCAATGCGTTGTGCCGTCGCCGATCTTTGTAATTTTGTTTGTCGTATCGTAACCAAACTCGCCCGCGGCGAGGACGGGGTTTTTGCTTTCCCACGTCGCCGCCGTCGCTTGACGATGTTTGATCGTTGCCGTTATGGTCTTGTTTGCCATACCCGCCTCCTCTTACGACACGCTGCCGCCGTTAATCGTGAGCGTATCCGTATAGCGCATAAGATCGGCACTATCGGTAAGCCCCGTTGAAGTCTTGACGATTTCCGATTTTGCCGCTTTTGCGTCAAGAGCGGTTTTTACTCCGCCCGACGTTACGGGGTTGCTACTGTTTGCCGTCGGCGTGGTGTCGAACGTGAGCGCACTCTGCTTTGCGTTCCACGCCGCCTTTTCGGTGTCGGTTACAACGCGGTGTGTTGCGTCCTCGGTTGCGTCGGAAAGTTTACCCGATTTTGCGATCGGTGCAAGTTCCGACTCCTCGACAAATTCGCTCGTGTCGATAGAGCCGCCGAGCGAGTCCCATTCCGTGCCGTTCCACGCAAAGTTTGTCCCCGCGGGATAGTCGCCGTATGCCGCAATGACGTTGTACACATCGCCGACATCGTGCGTCGAGGGAAGTTCTGCATATGTAGCCACCGAGCCTTTGTAGCGGTAAATCTGCGATGTTTTCTGATTGACGTAACTTTCGGTCGCAAACTTGTCCGTGCCGTTTTCGCCGTCATTCGTCAAGTCGCTTGTTTTTGTAGGGATTTGCCCTTCGATACCCGCCGCCGCGTTCCACGTCGCCTTTTCCTCGTCTGTAACGGTACGGTGCGTCGCGTCCTCGGTTGCGTCGGAAAGTTTACCCGATTTTGCGATCGGTGCAAGTTCTGCGTCGTTCGCTTTCGCGTCGAGCGCGGTTTTGATACCGCTCGATTTTACGGGGTTGTTACTGCCCGCCGCGGGCGCGTCGTCGAACGTGAGCGCGTCCTGCTTGCCGCTCCATTCTGCCTTTTCCGCGTCCGTAACGGTACGGTGCGTTGCGTCCTGCGTAAGGTCTGCAAGTTCGTCCGTCGTGGCATACGGCAAATCATTCCAAGCCGTTACGCCGTCGCCGATCTTAAACTTGCGTTTCCCGTCCGTCGTTGCCTCGACACAAAACTCGCGGTCTTTGGGAGTCGGGTTTGCGCTTTCCCATTCCTCGGTTGTGCCGCCTCTCGTGATAATAGTTACGAAAACTTCCTTGTTTGCCATTATGGTTGACCTCCATTTATTATTTTTACGTTTTCGATCGTTTCGACCCGCGCCGTTAAATCTTGTATTACGGACGGGTATTGTTGCTCGATTTCCTTATCTGCGGCGATCGTGCGCGACAACGTAACATTGATTACTTCCGTTTGCCACACAATACAATCGCCTTCGTCGGGTTGTTCAAACTGCAATTGCATTTCAAAGCACGGGTACATCGTTGTTTTTCGGCGCAACCGATATGTGAGCCGCAACTGATCGTCGTACTTGTCGATCGTAAGTTTCCCGTCCTTGTCAATGTAATTTTCCTTGATGTTCTGTATTTTGATATACGGCGTAAATTCCAATAAGTCGAGTCCGTCGGAGGTTTTACGCGGCACGCAAAATACAATCTTGTCAACGAGGTTGTTGCCCTGCACGCCGATATGCAAATATTTTATCGGGCAAGACGTTCCGTTGAAAATTATATCCATATCAAACGCCGCCTCCTTCAATGGTGATCGTGTCCGTTGTTTCGACGACGTTATCGACGGGATACCGCGACAACATCTCGCCGCCGCGTTCAACGATCGTACCCTGCCCCTCGGCAATATCTTCCCGAAGTTCGTTGATTTCCGCGGTCATTTCTTCGTGTTGCTGTTGTACTGTCTGCGCCGCCGTGTCTGCCGTGCTTTTTGCGGTGTTTGCTGTCGATACCGCCGTGTCGGCTTTACCGTCCGCCGCCTCTGCGGTTTCCACCGCGCCCGCCGCCGTATTGACCGCCGATTGCGCTTTTGTTTCCGCCTCCTGTGCGGTCGTTAAGGCGGTTTGCGCCGTTGAAAGTGCCGAGGTAACAATTTGGTTGATCTTTGCATAATCTTCCACCGCTCCTATAAGTTTTTTCAAATTTGTAATTGCGCCGCCCGATATTGCAAAGGAATAAATCGGGAGTTCATATACCTTGTTGACCGTTTCCGCCTCCGCGTTGTAGATGTCGTCTTTGGTAAGCGGTATTGCGTCAAGGCTCGTCCCGACATACGCGACAAACGAGCAATTTTCCTCGTCGGACGGGTGGTACGTTTCAATGCGCGCAACGACGTACCCGACGTAACCGTTTGTCATTTGCGGTGTTACCGTTTCCGCCGCCGTTACCTCGTTCATACGCCCTTGCACGACAAACGCGCCCGTGCCGATTTGGATTGACTGCCCGACAACCGTTGCGGCGAGTTCGTCGCCGTATCCCTTGTAATAGCCGTCCGCTTTGCTTTGGTCGATAAACCGCGACTTAACTTCGAGCGCATACAAATTTGCTTTGAAATTGAAAACGCCTTGATATGTTACGGGTTTTATCAATGTTGCCGTCCTCCTTAACCTTTAATGATCTCGGTTAAAAGAATTTTCTTAAAACCGAGTTTTATTTGCGTGTTTTCGCCGCTACCGTCAAGCGTCGTTATTTTCTCGCTTATCGGCAACGTTTTGTATAACTTGCCGCCGTAATACAACTTTACTTTCGTATAAAGCGGATACACGGAAAAGTCGATCGGGTCAATCGTGATGTTGTTGTCGATCACGATATTATCGACGTACCGCGCGTTGGCAAGTTCGTACACGGCGTTAAACTGTGCGTCGGCAAGATATTCCGCCTCAAACCATTTTGTTTTGACGGGGTAAATCCGCCCCGAAATATCGCCCTCCGCGTCCGACTGCACAATGTTGTTATCCTTGTCGCGGTAGTAATACTTCGTCGCAATCGTGGACGGGCGCGGTTTGTATTGCGGGATATATACGGGGTTTCCTTCGTCGTCAATGACGGGGTTGCCCTCGTCGTCCACTTCCTGCACGTCCGTATAAATGATGTTTCCGTCCGCGTCCGTTTCGGGCGTTTCAACGTCGTATTTTATGGTTGCAACCGTCTTGTTTGTCGCCGACGATGTTGTCGTCAACTCGTGGATAAAGTCGCTTAAATCGACCGATAAAACGGTTGTGCATTTTACAAACGTAAAAATAATTTTACCCGCCGCAATGTCGTACCGTGTTTCGATGTTGTACTCGTAATATTTGAGGTAGCCCTTCAAAAACGTATAGGCGTTGACGAGTTGATATGTTCCTTGCAAATCGCCGTAAACGTCCGTCGTGTCCGTGTTGTCCGTCGGTATAACCACCTCGACGGGAATTTTGCCGACCGCCGCGTCGGCGACATCAAACACCGCCGCCCGCACCTTATCAAATATCGCCGATAACTTGCCGTCAAAACTGTTTTGCGGTGTGTAGTCAAGCAAAATTTCCGTGTCCCACAATGTTTTGAAGTCAAGCCCCTTGATCGTCCGCTTGTTGTATTCGGGCGTTACGGTATCGGCAAAGCACGCATATTTATAGTTGCCCGCGTCGTCGTTCACGACGGCGATCTTTGCGTCGTTCACGTCCTCGGCGCAAACGCCCTCACCGCTGAAGGAGTCGTTGTCGTAAACGCGGGTCGTCAAATCATACGTTGCGTTGTCAACGTTCGTGATGTGGTTTCGGTTTTCGTCGTATAACGCAATGTACACCGCGCGCCTCCTTTAATCGAATAAATACCGCTTGATCGCAATATCTATTTCGCCCGTGTCCTCGTCCTCCATATTCGAGGTGATGTAGTAATCGCCTTGCGGAAGGTATAAAAACGATTGCTTTGTTTTGTCCGTCAACCCGTACCCGTTGACCGTTTCGCCGTCCGTCGTAACGGTGATTTTTTTGTTTGTCGGCTCAATCACGATTACCGTACCTTCGGTGTTGTTTGTTGAAAGCGATATTTCCCCGACAACGTTTTCGTCCGTGTCCTCAATACGCAAATCAATGTTATTTTTGATGTTGCCCGAAATGGTAATCGTGATCGGCGCGTCGATAAAAAACTTGTTGGATATGAGCCGCCGCTTTACAAACACTTGCCCCGCAAACCCGAACGGAAAACCGAGCGGGAAAGCCGTTGACTCTTCCGAGGTGTGTTTTAAGGAAAACGACTCCTCGACGCGTTCATACCAATACGTTTGACGTTCAAACGTGAAAGTTTCGACGAAAAGCCCCTCCTCGGATATTTCGCTTTTTGTATTCGATTGCAACACTACGTCGCAAAACTTATCCGTTACGCCGTCGTTGTACTCGAATAAAAACGCCGACGTGCCGCACTCCGCCAAGAATTGCAAAAGCCCCTTATAATTTGCATAGCCGTTCGTGCCGTCCGCATTGAAGTATATCTTCAAAGTGATAGGCTCGAAAGACGGCGTAACGTTGACAAGGTGCTTGCCCTTTTCGCTTTCCTTATAGGATAACGAAAAGGCATTGCCAAGCCCCGACGGCTCCGCCGCGAGCGCGGAGGTGCCGTTCAAATCAAATGATTTTGACTTGTCGTATGTATGCAAAATAAATTTCCGCATTTACATCGCCTCCGCAAGTTTTACGTTTATTTCCCGCACGAGCGCGTCAACGTCCACCTCCTCGGCGTAGTTCTGTATCGTAACCGTTACGTTTTGCGTCGTGTTGTTGGTGCTGTAATCGTTGTTTATGATGTCGCCCGACGTTCCGCCCGCGCCGATGTCGTCGTATATCGTGCCGCCGCCCGTTGTCGTTCCGCCGTCGGGCGTTACGGGCGGGGTCGTGTCGATAATCGCGTTTACATCGTTCATATCGTCGATCTCGGTTGTGTCAATCCGCAACTTTACCTCCGCAATACGGTCGATGTGAACGCCGAGCCAACCGAGCGCGCCGTTTATTCCGTCAATGAGTCCGTTTATAATTCCGATAACGAAATTAACCGCGTCCTCGATAACGCCAAGCACGACGTTTATAATTGCGACAACGCCCTTGAAAACGGCGGATACAATATTGCCGAACACTTGAAATAACGGTGCAAGCCAACCGAGCAATTGTCCGATTACCTGTAAAGGCACTTGCAACGCCGACAACGCAACTTGTAACGGAATAAGCGCGACCTCGATTAGCGGTTGCAATAATTGAAAAATCAAATTGAGCATATCGAAAAACGGCGATAATGCGTCAACAACCATATTTACGACGAGGGCGAGGATATTCCCGACCAACTGTATAATCGGCGACAATAGCCCGATAAGCGTATTAAGCGTGTTCATTATCACGTCGAGGACGGGTTGCAATGCCGTACCCAAAAGCCCGACAAGATTGTTTATACTTTCACGGAAAGCCTCGCATTGCGTATAAAGCACAAGCAAAATCGCCGCGACCGCCGCAATTATCAAAATGATCGGGTGTGCCGCAAGCGCGGTTAATCCCGCTTGAAGTTGCGGTATCGCCTGTATCAATCCCCCGACGGTCGTTACCAATTTCCCCACACCGAGCGTAAGCGGCGCAAGCGCGGCAACAACCAAAAGAGCCTTCGCGGCAAATTCCTGTTGTTCCAACGTAAGCGAATTAAACCACTCTGCAAGGGCTTGCAAGCGCGGCACGAGCGAGTTATTGATTACGTTTGCGAGGGACTGTAAAAGCGGTTGCAACGACGCTCCGATCTGTAATCCGACGTATTGCAACGACTGTTTTAACAAATTGATCGTGTCGTCAAGCGTGGCAAGCGCGGATACTTGCTCGTTGGTAAGACTGCTCATACCCGCAAACTCTTCCTTAAACTTTTCGATTTCCTCCGTTCCCGCGTTAAGATACGGCAACATTTGGTTTGCGATTTTATCGCCGAAAATTTCATTCGCGTATGCCGCTTGCAATGTCTTATCTTCCATACCCGCGAGCGCGTTCATTACGCCGTCGAACATTTCCTCGTAGGAGTCAAACTGCGACATTTCAAGCCCAAGCGCGGAAAGAGCCTCGGTCGCCGCGCTTGTCTTGCCCGACGAAAGATCGAGCATTGCCGCGCGCGTTCGTATCAATGCTTTGTTAAACACTTCGACATCAACGCCGAGTTGCGACGCGACGTATTGCCATTCTTGTATAGTTTCCGCGGATACGCCAAAACGGTTTGATAAGTCGTCAATTTCCGCGCCCGTCGCCGCCGTGCTTACACCGAGCGCGCCGAGTCCCGTTATTGCGCCCGCCGCCGCGGCGGAAAACGGCGTTAAGGCGCGCCCCGCCGTCGATATTGCGTTACCGACCTCGGATACGTTTTTTGCAATCGCGTCAAATTTGATCTTGTTAATTTTGTCGAGTTGCTCTTCAAGTTGTTTTGCGCGTAATTCCGTTTGCGCCAACTCGGTTTGCAATTTTTTATACGCCGTCGTGTCCGCGTTACTGCTTTGCTCCAAAAATGCCAAACGCGCGCGCAAGGTTTCCGCGGCTTTTGCGGTTTCGTCAATCGCCTGTTGGGCTACCTTTTGCGCGCGCTCGAAAGTGGCACTATCAAATTTGAGTTCCAAACTCTTTTGGAGTGCGTTCAATTCGGATTGCGACGACTTTGCCTCGGAGCGCAATTCACGCATTTGCTTGTTAAACGTGGTTGCGTCCGCGGATATTTCAACCGTTAAGCCGCGTATGTTGTCCGCCATATTGTCCGCCTCCTTTTAAGAATTTGACCGCCTCCGCTTGCGATATATCGCGCACTTCGACGTTTCGTTTTTTGTTCTTGTCCGCCGCCTTGCGCTTTAATGCCGCTTTGATATTCGCAATATCAAGAGCGTAAAGCAATATGCAAAGATCGGTAAAATGCGTGTTTCGGATAAAACAATCTTGTATTTTATGCTCGACGCACTTTTGCATTAACGTTATATACCGCGGCACAATCAAGTCGTTTTTGCGGTTGCGCGATTTCCTCGGATTGATTTTGTCGTACAACCGCAAAAGTTCTTGACTGTGCGCTATGAGTTTTTTGCCGTACCCGTACTGCCGTTCAATACGACCTCGAAAACAAACTTGATCTTTTCGATAAGTTCGTTAAGATATTCGCCGTCGGCAAGGTCGAAAAGTTGACAAAACGATTTGAAATCGGGTATATCGCTCCCTTCCATAAAGCAATAAAGGGCTTTAAGGTTGGAAAGGATATACGCCTTGTTTTCAATCGTACCCGCCGCCTTCATTCGTTCGATGTACGCAAAAAGCGTTTCGTTTTTGGCGTTGTGCGGGAAGTTCTGCTCCCACCGCTCCTCGGCAAACAACGACGTGTCGATTGCCACGTTGATATTTTTCTTGTTTACGGCGAGTTTGCCTTCCGCGTCAATCTGCTTTTCGACGACGGGCAACGTTGTCTTTATCATAGCCCGCCTCCCTTATTCCGCCGCGGGCATTTCGGGCAACACAACCTCGTCGCCGAACGTCGCAAAACCTTCGTCGGCGGGCGTTACGGTCATTTGCCAAACGATCACGTCCTGCCCCGTCTTTTCGTCCTTGTAAACCGTCCCGTCGGAATTTTTGAGCGGTACGCCCGCAATTTCAAGCGCGGTTTCAAACGACGACTCGTTGATGTCGTCCGTCGTTTGGTCGAACGACTCGGAAGGGCGCGTCGGCGACGTTACGCCGTAGAGCCACGTTTTGGCGATAGGCATACCGCCCTCCTCGTCAATGCCGCACGTTTCAAAATAGATCGCGTGCGACACGAGGCGTTGCTGTTTGATGTCCGCAAGCCCTTTTGCCGTCTTGAACTTACGCCCCATTGCGATCTCGTAATCGTTGCTTACGTTGTTCGTCCCCATTGTCCCCGTCTTGCCGCGCTCGTTGACAATCGAGCAAATACGGCAACCGTCGCCGTAAATGACTTTGGTTGCGGAGTCGGGTTCTAACGCCATTGAGATCGCCGTGCCGTATGCAACGGGGGTCGCGTAGCCGCCCTCGCCGTCGGGCAAAGCGTACTTGATGTTTTGCACGTTAAAACGGACAAGTGTTTTTTTATCCATTATTGTTTACCTCCATTGTCGAGTGTTTTTTTGATTGCCGCGAATATTTGCGGCTCTGTGCTGTCAAAGCAACGGCGGATAAAGCCGTAATGCGGGCTTTTTTCGCTGTACTCCAACACATTTGAAAGCGGCACGCCTTCCCGCGCCTCGCCCTTCGACCCGTCTTTCGTCTTGCGATGTACAACGCCTTTTGCAACGCGTGTATTGCCGACGTATCGGCGGTCTTTGTACTTTGTCTTGATTTTCCAAGAGCGCGCCATTTCGCCCGTGTCGATCGGCGTTGCGCTTTCAACTGCCGACTTGAACACTTCCGCGCCCGCTTGCAACGCCTCTTGCCGCGTATCAAACATTGCGCTTTGGTATTCCGTCAATATCTGCTCTAACGCGTCGGGCAATTCTTCAAGCGAAAAACGGCTCGTTGTAATCTTATCCGCCACGTTTCACCGCCTCCACATACAAAAACTCGACGTTTATGCCGCGATACGGATTGTCGATGTCGTATATATCGCTCTCACCGTTCGCAATGCAAAAATGCCTGTCGGACTTAAACTCCGCGATAATCCGCTTTATGCGGTTTTCCGCGTCCGCAAACCGCGCGTCGGTCTTTTCGTATGCGTAATAATAATTTACATCGACGTAATAGCGGACAATTTGCGCGCGCCCGTCGCCGTGCGCCCCGCCCTTGCTTGATACGACACGGTAAACAACATACTCGTCTTGATTGACTTTCACGGTCGAGCCGCTGATTTTATCAACCTCAACGCGGCGGATATGGTGCGATAAAATACCGTAAGGCAAAAGCACTTTATCCAATTTTGCTTGTACCGTCTGCCGTACACTCATTACCGCACCTCGTACTTCTTGACTTGAAATTCAAGCATTTTATTTTGCTCAATGTAGTTGTCCGCCGCGGACGCAAGCCCGAACGTGTGCGTGTCGTCCGCTATGCCGTGTAAGTAAATGCGCACGTCCGACGTTATGAGCGCGTCATACACGCGCTTTATATACGGCATACGCACACGGGCGGGACGGATAACGCCGTCGGACTGCTGTTGTATCGCTGTTGCCCCGTATGAGCCGAGCCATTCACAATAAAAACAATCCGTCATTATTGGCGCGCCGTTCTCGTCCGTCCCGATCTGCGCTTGTATAGGTTTCCACGACGTGGTTGCGCCTTTTCCCGCCTCGTATTCCGTGCATTGCACGGCAAATTTTATGAGCGTCCTTTTGCGTTTTACGCGTTGATCTGCCATACGCTACCTCCGCAATTGCGAGATAAGTGCGACGATCATACCGTCTTTTTTGATAAGTTTTTCGTCGTCGCCCTTGTCCCGATAGTCCGCCCAAATGGATTTGACGGCATAGGCGCGTTGCGTTGTCAACCTTTCGTTTGGCACGCCGCTTTCGAGCATAAATTCCGCCGCCTCGTCGATGTAACCTTGCACCTCTTGTTTTTTGTGCGGGTCGCTGTCAAGATAGCCCAACTTGAAAAGTATTTTATCAACCTCTTGCATTGATAACCTCCGATCGTTTACCGATTATGTATCGCCACTTCGGCGACCCGCACGCAAAACTTGTTGTTACTGTCCGCCGTCGGTGCTTGCCGCCGCCTTCTGCACGCTTGCAAAGCCGTTCCACATCGCGGGCGAGCCGCCGACAAAACCGACGACCTTAAACGCGATCACGCCTTCCTTAAACTTGTAGTCGGTGGACTTTTCGACGTCGAGCGCGGTGAAGTATGCGAGTTCATAGCCCTTCAGTTTGCCGTAAAGCATATAAGGCTTGCCCGCCTCCACGTTGCCGAACGCCGCAAGACGGCTCGTGCATACGAACGGAATACCGTTGATAGTACCCGAATTTCCGCGCACGACGATCTCGTATGCGCGCTTTTTGTCCGACCCCTTGACCTTTGCAAACTCTTTGAGGGTGAGTTTGTTGAGGATAAGGGTTGCGTCGCCCTCGACCTCTTCGTCGCCGCCGTAGTCGAAAACAATGTTGTCGAGCGTGTTTTCGTCGATCGTGGCGATCGTCTTGCGCTGTGTCGCCTCGATCACCTTTTCGGGCGCGTTCGTAATGCCGACGAGTTCACCCGTCCCCGTGCCGTTGACGATCTGCGAAATGAGTTTCTTTCGCCACGCGCCGACGACCGCCGCGTCCACCTCTGCCATATAGTTGGCGGAGGGGAGTTTTTCGACCTCTTCGTTGACCTCGGCATACGCAACGATTTTTACTTTGTTGATGTCGGCGTAATCGAAGGTAGGCTCGGCGGACGTTGCGGGTGCTTTCCCCTCTTCGGTGATTACTCCCTCGCCGTAAGTCTTAACGAACGGCTTTTTGTAACTTTCCGCGCCCGCGCCTTCGAGATGTACGACGTTGACGAGCGTGTCAAGCGTTCCGACCTGTTCAAACGCGGGGTTGAGTGTTCCGCTCGTAGCCGTGCCGAGGGCGGTACTGCCCGACGCAACGGCGGCGCGCATTTCGATAGCAACCTTTTCACCGTTTTTGAGTGCCTTTGCGCGCTTTTCGATTTCTTCCTTTTCCGCGGCGCGCTTTTCGTCGGTCTGTGCCTTGCCCTGATCGTAAATCACGCCGCCCTTGTTGGGAAGTCTTGCGGCGCGTGCGTCTGCCTCTTCCGCCGCCTTTCTTTCTTCTTCGGCGCGCTTGTCGCTGTCGTCCTTTTTGAGCTGTTCGATCGTGAAATTGATCTTGTCAACCTCGGAGCGGATTTCCGCAAAGCGTTCCGCCGTGGTTTCGGGTTTCTGCAACTCCGCCAAGAGGGCGGCGCGCTTTTCCATAAGTTCTTTGATGTTCATAACTGCTTTTGCTCCTCCAAAAATAAAAATTTTTCGATTTCAAGCCGTAAAGCCGCTTGCGCTTTTTGCCGCTCCTCTTTTTCGTTATCCAACGCGGCGGCGCGGGCGTTATCCAACGCCCTTTTTTCGTTGTCCAACGCGCTCGCCGAGCGGGCATATATCGAGGTTTGCGGGTATGCGCCGTCATTGACTGCGGATACCTCGAAAACCCTTGATATTTTTGTAATGCGCCTTGTCGGCATTTCGCTTTCAAGGTCGCTCCACTCTGCGCCCGATACGACGATACCGAACGCAAAAGACATATCCTCGATGTCGCCACGCGTAACCGCCGAGCATAGTTCGCGGGCGGTCGCGTTGTTTTCGATGTCGAGGGTTGTTTTGATGTGCATACCGACGTTATCGACGGAAATATCCATTGTCGAACGCTTGCCGCGTCTGTGGCGCGCAAGCGGTATCATTCCGTCGTCGTGGTTTACCATAAATTTGATGTCGGACAAGTCCGCGCCGTCGAGCGCGTGCGCGTCGATTACCTCGTAAAAGTAATCGCCGATCGCGGTGCGCTGTTCAAAGACAATCGGGCAACCTTCGATTATACCTTTGAGCGGGTCAACTGTCGCACCCTGCCCTTCGCCCGCGCGCCGAAAGATCGTTGCGGGCGCGGTGATTTGTTCGATATACTTTTCGAGCATTATTCCTCCTCCTTCTTTGCCGCGGCGGGTTTTTTACCCTGTGCAAGCGACGATATTTGATATTGATTTGCAATCGACACGTCAATATAGTTGAGGGATACGCGCGTCGGCTGTCCGTCGGGTTCGTATCCGAGCAATTCGCGCCGTTCGTCGCGGGACAAAAGCGCGTCGTCTTTCGTCATTTCCGCGATTTCCTGCCGTCTGCTGAAGGATAACGATTGCACCAATTTGTCGTAATATTTGATCGTGTGCCCGTATGAGAGTTGTCGCGGTGTAAAAAGTACGATTTTCATTGCCTCGGAAATTTCAAGGAGCAACCCCTCCACCGCCGTTTGATAAAATGCCGTGTATTCGTCGTCCGTGTATTTTCCGAGGTAGATCGGCAAGGATACGCCGAACGGCGACAATATCTCGTCGCGCAAATATGTCAAGATGTTTTGCGGTATGTCCGTTGCGCTGATGTTGAGCGGGGTAAAGTCGCTTTCGTAGTCCGTTGCAACAATGCCGTACTTTGAGTTGAAAAGGTGATTTTCAAACTCCTCGCGGGTCAATTCCTTTTTGTCCGCGTCCGCAACGGTTTTCATTGTCAAAATGCCTTTAAGCGATAGCGACGCTTGCAACGTTTTCGGGATTGCCTCTTTGATAACGTGCATTGTCTGTAAGTTGCCGAGGAGTTCCTTGTATTCCCCGCCGCCGCTTACACCGCCGCCCAAGTATGCGTTTTGACCGTATCCGAGGCGGATATGGATTACGTCGCCGTAAGGCAAGTCGAACGTAACGCCGTTGTTTGACAATTCAATACGCATTTCGCCCGCGTCCGAATAGTATAACTTGACGTTGGCGGTTTCAATCGGGTAAAACCCGCGCGTTATGCGTTTGACGTATTGCACTCCGTTTACCGTGATCGGCACCTCGTCGTACTGCCAATAAATAAAGCAATTTCGGTTTACAAGCGTAAGCCACGCTACCTTGTACAAGAAGTCTTTTATGCCGCAAAGCGGATTTACGCGCGCCGATAACACCGTGTTAATGCTGTCGTCCTGCACCTCGATACGGTGCGGGTTTTGTCGTTCGATTACGGACTTTAAGTTGCACTTCGACACCTCCTCCGCGACGCGGTGTATCGCCGTTTTTACGATGTCGCTAACGTGTATATTATTGCCGAACGAGGTAAACACGACATTATTTGCGTTGAAAAGCCGACGGCTGTATGCGCTCGCCTTATCCCAACCGAGCAAACCTTGTATCGCGTTTTTAAGTGTTGACAAGCCTTTTACCTCCTTTTGGCAAAATAAAAAAGTGAGCCGATATTTCCGACAAGGCGCAATGCCTCTCGGTAGAATATCGACCCACTTGTTTTTGATCTTAAATCAAAAATGGGGTACTCGCCGCAACGCGGCGGATAGTACGCACATATTCAATTTTACCTTCATTATACCCACTTCGTAATACGAAGTCAATACCTTGCGCCGATAAATCGAAAAATTTTTACTTTTCGTCGGTTTTCGGGTCGCGTTTTATGGTAAAAGTGTACTCGCGGCGGCAAAGCGGGCAAAAGTATGTAACGTTTATCACGCCGACGCGCGCGTCGTACTTTCCGAGCAATTTGTTGTGTATCGGGCAACGCACCTCGCGTTGGTATTGTTTGTTTTGTCGTTTCCGTTCGTCCATAATCACGCTCCGATTTTTGAAAGAAATGCGCTTTTACATTCGCGCAATGCCGCGTATGCAATCACTTTCGACATCGTGCCGTCGATTTTGTTGCCGATGTACCCGCTTATTTTTTCGGGCATTACAAAGCCTTTATTATCGTGCTTGACTGCCGTATTGCGGAAGTTCCAAGCGCATATTTCATTGCGGTTGTAATTGATGTGCCGCGCCCGCAAATCTTCCTCGACCGTTCGCGTCGGCGTGTTTAACCCCTCGTATGACATTTTGATTTTCGTTAAAACATTTTCGCCAAAACGTTGTTTTACGATCTTCGCAAACTCTTTTGCGTGCCACTCGTCATAACCCACACGGTACGGGCGGATTTTGTACGTTTGGTAAATTTCCCAAATGTACTCGGCAACAACGTTGTCGTCAATTACGTTGCCTTTGACGATACGGCAAAGCCCTTCCGCCGCCCATTGCTTGTAGTCTTTCTTTTCCGCGTTCGTCGGACTGTCGGTTGCTTGACCGTCGCCCGCCTTGACCTCGGTTACAAAGTACATCGTGTAAAGATATTTCACGGGGTCGGCGGGGCGCATAAACAAAAACGTGCAAGCGCAAAGATCGTTTGTTTCCGCGAGGTCAACGCCGACAATACACCAACACCCCGCAAAATCTGCAATATCAAACGTGCCGTCGCACTCGATAATGTCCGCCTCGCGTAGCCACGCCCGCGAGGAAAGTTGCTTGATATTAAATTCTTTCGCAAGGGTAAAGGCGCGTTGCGCGCCGTTGTTGCGTGCCTCTTCGACAAGATCGCGCAACTCGGATATTTTCTTGACAACGCCCAACATCGGGTTTGATTTCGCCCAACTGCGCTCGTCGTTCCACACCTCCGCCTCGCTGTCCTGCGTATAAAGCCACACAAGCCAACGGGGGCGGTCGAGTTCCCCTTTTAAGACGCGGCGCGCCTCGTGCAATCGTTCGTCAAGGTATCCGTCCCGAACAATACCCTCCGTCGTGATTTCAAAATAAAGCGGCTCGTCCTGCGTCGTCAACGACGAACGGAGCGGCATTACCGTTGAGCGGTCTTTCATTTCGTGTACTTCGTCCACGATTACGATTTTTAAGTTGCGCCCCTCTTTTGCCCCCGACTTTGCGGACATCTTTTTGATTGCGCCCTTATTCTGCGAGGAAAATTTGCCCGTCTTTTTTCGCTGTTTCGGATTGCCGAAAAATATGCCCTTGATATTCTTTCGCGTAACACGCGACATCGCCCGCGACTCTTCGCGGAAGTTGTTTATGCAATCAAATATCAATCCCGCTTGCTCGTAGTCGTTGGAGGCGCACATCACCTTTTGTCCCGCCTCACCGCAAAACCACTCGGCAAGCGTCAACGCCGCCGTGAAAGGCGTTTTGCCGTTCTTTCGGGCGATAAGGAGCAACACCTCCTTAAACCGCCGCACCCAACGCCCGCCGCCGAGCAATTCGTCGTCAAAGACGTAAAACCCGAATACCGCCTCCGCCACCGCTTTTTGGTTGAGCGTCAAAATAAATGGCTTGCCCGCAAACGGGCTTTCAAAGTGCTTGATCTCCCGTTCGATAAAGTCAATCCGTTTGTGTGCGCCTTCGAGTTCAAAGCGGTAAATGTCGCCGTGATAAACGATGTCTTGTATAAGGCTTTCGAGTTCGGTTTTTAATTCCCGCCCGATCACGATGTCGCCCGCGCGGCAAGCCTTGTAATACTCGATTAAGTAACTATGCCGTCCGCCGACGGTATCGTTTAACACCTGCCACCCCGAAATAGGCACAATATCGGGGTTTACCAAGAGCCACTCGGCGGCGTTATTCGTAGTCGTCAAGCCCGCCCTCGTCGTCGGGGGCGAGCGTCCCCAACATCTCTTTGTTTAACTTCTGCATTGCTGAGGTATATTGTGCCATATACTTTACGCGCGCTTTTCCCGCCGCCGTTTCGCGCTGTACATACGGGTTTTGCGGGTTGTAAATGATCGTCGGCAAATCCTTTATCGACTCCAACACCGCGAACGTTTCCGCGACCTTGCGTATAAGCGAGTCGTTGATTTTCAACTTGATGTCGTCAACACCCGCCGCCCGATAAAGCCCGACGAGGCGCGCATATTCCGCGTCCGCGATGTTTTGCCGTTTCTGTTTTGTATTTCCTGCCATTGCCGCCTCCTATTTTTGTTTTGCAAACTTTTTGAGAAAAAAGTCAAAACTTCGGTGTGTATGCAAACGACTTGCGGCGTGGAGTCTTTTTGCCTTTTCAAAATTTTTTCAAGGACGGGGGGAGTAAAATTATTCGCGGTATCGTTCCCAATACGCATTTATCCACCCGATCACCGCGTCGCGGATACTTGACCGCTCGATGTCTTGATACGCGCGCTTGACACACTCCTCCTTCGACGTGTCGATGTGTACGAGTTCCGCGCCGTAGTCCTGCACAAACATATCGCGGTCAATCCTATCGGGATATGTGCCGATAATGTATGCGTCCTGCCACTTGCGGCGAGGTGTCGCCGTCCGCACCTCGTCAAGCAAATAATCGCGCACATTGAAAGCGACGCGCTTTGTTGCGTCGGGCTTGTCGCATAGCCCGCAAATACATATCGCCCGATGTATCTTGTCGAGGTCAACAATCAAGTCGTTGCGAGTTGCAACGCTGTTTACATACGTTGTTTTGCCCGCACACGGCGAGCCATAGACAAGGTAAACGTGCTTTGTGCCGACCGCATAACCAAAACGTTTATGCGCGGCGTTATGACAATCGTGGCACAACACCTCGATGTTGTCGGGATTGAGCGTAACGTTCACATCGTCGATATTGTCGAGCGTCAATTCCACTTTGTGGTGCGGGCGCAATTCGGATATATCGAACACGCCGCCGCATTTGGCGCATACGCCGCCGCTCTTTATCTTGCAAGCCTGCGCCAAGTCCAAGTAATCTTTGCGGCAATAAAACGCGTGTATCGGGTCGAGCGGCATTATATTCCCTCCGTACTGTCGGGCGGCAACTTGCCTTGTTCTGCAAGTTCCAACGCCTTTTTACGCAACGCCACGATCTGCGGGTCGCGGGCGAAATCGTCCGTAAAACGGTTGATGAGCAAAAATTGTATCATTCCCGCGTCGGGTTTTGCATAGCGTGTATATCGCTTTGTTTTTGTGCCGATAACAACGCCGCTTTTTGACACGATCTCCTCCGTGGTTTCCTCTGTGTATTCATATCCCATTGCCACTTTGTAGGCGTTGTTTATGAGTTCCGTCTTAAATTCTTGCTTTGCCTTACAAAGTGTTTCGGCGAGTTCGGGGTTTTCTTTCTTGTATTTTGCCCACGATGTTTTACCCACGCCGTAATATTCGCAAAGTTGTCCTTCTGTTACACCGCAACGAGCGTACCGCGTAATATCCGCCAAATAAGGTTTTACCTTATTTGCGTACTCGGACGGGCAACCCCGCTTTTTTTCGCCGCCTTCAGAAGTGCCGCTGCCCGCGTCGATTTTACGCGGGTTTTTCGGCTTTTTGTTTTCCGCGTCCTTTGACGCGCTGTTTTTTGACTGTTTCGGCATTATTTCCCCTCCTTTATGTCGAGTAATAACTTCGTGATAATTAATATAGGCGTAAAGGCGAGTGCGACGATAAGCGGCACGCAACAACCTATCCACGAAAGGGCGGTTGCGGCACACAATTTGCAAATTATAAAGATCGCCGAAAGCGGCACGCACACGACGCATACCACGAGCGCGATAATGTACAAAAGCCCAATAATTCTTGTCATTTTCGTTTACCTCCCGTAAATCGCTTGATACTCAATACAACCCACCCGTCGGCAAGTCCCGCAAAGTCGCGCAAAATGTATGTTATTTTACCCGTGAGCCGCCGCCCCGTGTATTGTCCGTCTTTCCATTCGCGCATTATCAATAAATCGCCCACGGAGTAATTGCGGTCGTCGTAGCGCAATTCCCACGGCTTGATACCTACGTACGCCGCCTCGAAATATTCGGGCAAGCATTTGACTTCGATTATCTTTGCCATTGCCCGCCTCCGTACACAAATAGTTTTTCGACGCGATCGCACTTTGCGCGGTTGTTGAGGTGCGTTTTTATGCTCCGCTCCCACACGCAAGCAAAATCGGGCGGCGCGGCGTATTCGCTGATAACAACGATATGCCCTTCTGCGGCGCGTTCTCTGCACCATTGCCAAAACGCGACGGTATCGAAATGTTTTGCGTATCCGACACCCTCCGCATAAGGCGGGTCGCAATAAATAAGCACCTTTTCACGCGTCGGAAAGCACATTTGCCGATAGTCGCAACACCCGACCAATATGCCGCGCAAGTTCGGCAACTGCCTTTTGAAATTCGCCTTGCTTTCCTCGAAATAGTTGCGTGTCGCGCCGTCCTTTGTCTTTGCAATCGCGCCGTAACACCCGCCATAGACGCGCGCGTTATAGGACGCAAACAAAAGCACCGCCGCCCGATACCAACCCGCATATTTTTCGGGATTGCCCCGCACGTCGTAATACTCCTCGCGCGTCGGCGTTTTCAAACTGTCCAAAAGCGCGGGATTTTCGCGGCAAGTTTCGACGAGTTCGCAAACAAGCGGGTCAATATCGTTTCCGAGGCGGTTTTCGCACTCGATTTTGTCGATTATGTTAAACCCGCCCACAAACGGCTCGACGTACTGCTTTATGCCGTACTCGTTTATGTATCCTTGCAAGATCGGCACGATGTCCGCCGCAATTTTCGCTTTACTCCCGATGTATTTCACGCTTTGCTTTGCCTCCCGTTTCTTTCTGCTTTGCCATTTTGGCGTATATGTACGCGCCCGTAACGTACTCGCTTGTTTTGTGGGTAAACGCCGTAAGGCGATACCCTTTGTACATCTGCTCAAACACCCCGTGCGGGTCGCTGTCGCCGCGTACAAGCCGATTTACCCGCCGTCGCGTAAACTTGTAGTCGGCAACCGTGATTTGCGGCTTTTGCAAGTTTTTCGACGTTTTGTATCGCTTTGTGCCGCGAGGGTCTTTCATACAATACCGCACCATACCCTCGTACCCGCTTTCGTCCGCTTGCAAGCGGCGCGTCTGTTTGCGCGCTCCCCCTTTCCATAACCGCTCGGCGAGGTCGCGGTCGGGGAAATTCGTTACGATGTGGTGATGTACGCGCTTTTTGCCTTTCTTTTCGTCGTCCTCAAATTCCGTCCAAAAAACGTATTTGAGCGGCGGAAAGCCGAGCCGTTTGCCGTGGTATCTTAACCGACGAAGGAAATTTGCAAATGTCTTGTCTGCCTCCGCAACGGATTTCGGCAATTTGCTCGTTTCGTATGTGAAAGTGCCCCAAATGTCCTCGTCCGTAAAGTTGGTATTTACAAGCCGCACAATATTCTTGACGGCGTTTTTGTAGTTAAGGCGTTTTTGCGCCTCGCGGGTCGTCTTTTGCTTGCGCGCACGTTCTGTCGATCGCGCCGTGTCCCACACGGGATATATTTCACACTCCAATACGTTGCCGCTCTTGATTGTCTTTGTCCGATAATGCACGATGTGGCGATCTTCAAGGGCTTGCAAGCGCGCCTCCCGCTCTTCCTCGATCGCAAATATTTCGTCGTAATCGTACATTGTCGGGTCGATAGTGTGCTTTGCCATTGTATGCCTCCTATTTTTGCGCAAAATAAAAGACAAAGTACGCAAGGGGTCTTGCCCCTTGCAACCCCGCAAGGCTCAAGAATATAACACGCTGACGCGCCGTGCGCCGCTTGTCTATCTCTTCCAACGGGGCGCGCCTCTCGTTCGGGTGGCGTTTTGTGTTTATCCGTCGCATTGCCTTTGACCGTAGCACTTACGGCAAGCGGGCAAGTCAAGCCCTTTGCTTACGCAAAAATTTTCTTGCGAAAATTCGAGGGGCGTTGACTTTGCTTGCCGACGTGCTTTTACACGGTCAAGGCGACGGAATAAAACACAAAACTTTAAGCACCCGATCTTTTACCTTCGTCGTCAAGATAATACTTCATTACGAGGACGTAAAAGCACCGTTGTACCCTGCAAAAGTTTTGACAATCCACCTCCGATATGCTATAATACATATAGGTTTGGTTGATGTTTTTTCGTCAACTGCGGGCTATCGTCAAGTGCCAATTGCGATAGCCCTTTTACTTTGCCTTTTTATATGTAGTTTTACTCTTTGCCGCCCTGCGGCGCGTCTGCGCCGTCGGCGGCGTTTTCTTTTGCCACGATTGCCGATAACTTTGCGTCGAGTTCTTCGACAAGTCGGCGGACGCAATCGGTCTTGCTTAAATATCCCAACTTGCGCAACGCATTTTTTGAAAAAACACGCTCCGCGAGATCGCGCGGAATTTCGACCGTAAGGTTGTAAAAATCGTTGCTTGCCCGACGGCGGCGCGTCCTTTCGGTGGCGGTTGCAACCGCCTTTCCCGCCGCCTGTTCGGGCGGTACAAGTTGTATTTCCCGCACATCGTACACATCAAGCACATCGCAACCGAGCGATTTGCATATACACGCAAGTGCGGGCGGAGTGGGTAAACATATATCGTTGACAATCTTACTTAAAAGCGATTTGTCAATGCGAGGGTCTGTGCAACGCACTTTATCCAACACCTCTTTTTGCATTATGCCTTTGTCGAACATTATTTTTTTGTACTTCGACATCGCATTACCTCCTTATGCCCGCCACGCGGGCGGGCGATTTTAGATTGCGGGATTAAACGCAAAAGCCGAAGGACACGCCGTAGGTGAGGTACGCGTAGCTGGCGGTGACACCGCCCGTCGAGTAGACAAACCGAAAGGAGTAACTACTGCCGACGCTCGGCGAGCGCAACCACCAACCGTTGGCGGAGCCGCCGCGACGCTTTACTCGGTTTGCCGCGTCCTTGAAATATTCGTATTGCTCCCCTTCGCCGTCCGCTGTGTATGTACTGTCGCCGCAAACCTCGGCTTGTGAAAACAAAAACAACTTATCGTCGGTTGATGTTACATCGTCCGAGCCGCCGCCCGTTCCCGTCAACTTGACAACGGGCTTGATCTCGTCCCGCAATTCGGCGGGCAAGAGGGAAAGAAAACGCGGCATATAGACATTGCGCATTTTCGACTTTTTCCACCCGCCCGCGTTTCCGAAGTCCTCGTTCATTTCGTACTCGCCGTCGAGTAAATCCTTTAAGCCGAACGTGATACCCGCCGTCTTATCCGCCGCCCGTCCGTTTTCCGATAAAACATCGTGATTAAATCCGAGTATAACCGCCTTCACGCATTCACCCGTATAAAGCACGATGTCCTTTGTGTCGCCGATCTTGAAATGTCTTTGCGCCTCGCCCGCGGCGGCGATTTCGGCGATTTCCCGCCACGTCATATTTTCGATGTTCTTGCGGCACGTTGCAATGCCGTATTGTTCCTCGAAAAGCGCGTCAATATCCTCGCGCAATTCGTCATACCCTGCACGAACGGCGGAAGGAGCCGCCTCCGCGTGGTTTGCAATGATTGCCGCAACCTCGTTGTATATGTTTTCCGCAACGCTTTCGGCGTTGATCTTTGTGCGCTTGCTTGTCATTGAAATAAACCTCCGCATTGTAATGATTGACGGCGGATTTGCCTTGTCGTCGATATACTCGTCCGCCGATATTTTGCGGGTGTCCCCGCCGTATTGCCCGACCCTTTCGGGCGCGTTTTCGTTGATGTAATCGAACGTCAACCCCTGCCGTTTGCACCATTCGACCGCGTTTTCAAGATGTTCCCCGACGCGGCACGTCCATAAAATAATGATGTCGCCCGCCGCCTTGCGCTCTTTTATATATTCAATCACGGGCGTTACGGGCGCGCCGATGTCGGGATACTTGCACTCGCATAGCGTTCCGTCAAAATCGACAGCAACAACTCTTGCCATATCACACCTCGATTTTGCCGCCGTCCGAGTATGCGTACCCGATAATGATTACGCCCTTGTTGTTGAGGGAGAAGGATATTTTAAGGCGCGCCCAATTGATCGTTGCTTACCGATCGCGCCGTCAAGGACGGCAACGCCGCACCGCAACAAAAGATCGTGCGTGCCGTCGTCGAGGGTTACGTTGTGGGTTTCGCAATAACTCATAAGATCGTCAAGGCGTTGGCGAAGGCGAGCGATGTTTTCCTTGCGCCGCTCGATCTTTTCCATTTCGTCTTGATACTGCCGCGCCTCGTAGCAATCGCAATGTAGCGTTGCCGCCTCGTTTGCTGTTTCTTGACTGTCGTAATCCGCGTCGGGGAGCGTTTGTTTTCCGCAAAAACGGCACGTCGGAAAAAATACCGCCTTATCGCCCGCCGCCTCGGCGGACTGTTCGTCAATGTAAAGGTGATCGTCGTCAACGTACCCGTTGTACATTCTCGTATCGTTACTCATTGTTTGCGCCTCCTTTATTTTGGTTTTCAATTTCAATCACTGTCATAATGCAATAGTTTGCCATATCAAGCAATGTGTCCGTGATACTTTCCGATTTTACGCGTTGCCGATCGGGCGGCAATTTCGCAAGGTTTTTAACCCGATTAAACTTGTCCGCAATGCGGGTGATTGCCGATATAATACCGAGGCCGGCAAAAGTATCGCCGAACGAGTTGCCGTAATCCGCATTTTTCTTTTGGTATGTATCGGTCAATTGTGCGCACAACTGTTTATGCCTTTCGATGTTTGCCATATCCGCCGCCTCTGTCAATTCGATTTCGGGTCATTTTTTGCTTTGAACGTCGCCTCGTGCGCTGTCCCGTATTCCTTGTTATACTCGGCAAGGCGTTTTAATTCAAGTGCGTTCATTTGGTCGGCTATCTTGACGGCAAGGTTGTAATCGTCATAAATTCCACGTTCGCCGCGGGCTATATTTCCGTTTAATGGTAAGTTGTAATTTTGCGCAAACTTCCTGTCCGAAAATTCGATGTGCCCGCCGCCTCCGTACACGCAAAAACCGTGTCCCACTTTTCGATAAAGCGAAAAGGTTACATCTTTGTAATCGCACGGTTTCCACTCGCTTGTGCCTGCCTCCTGCGTGATCTTGTAAACGCGATACCGACGCACAACATACTTGTGTATGCCGATAACCTCTTTTTGCGTGTCGCAACACGGGCATTTGAAAGTTACGCCCCTCACGGTCAATTGACCCGTGCCGTCGCACACTTTACACGGCTCGCGGAAGTACACGCTTTCGCCGCTTTCAATACGGTAAAATACGTCGCCAATTCTTACCGCGCGCGGGGCGGTGTAGTTAAACACCGCACTTTGGGTTTGGTTGGTTTTTTCTTCCATTTTCTACCTCCAATTTTTTATTTATCCGACGGACGCATTACCACTACCATTGATGGGAAAGGCGCGCCCGCCTTGCTTTCGTTGAAATGTAAGCGACCACGGACAAACCGTATTTCGTGCCGCTTGTATATGTACTCGTGAAAATACTTCGTATCGGTGCGGGCGGGTATCAACATCACAACGAGCGTACCCCCCCCCCGCAAGCGTTTCGTTGTGGGCTTTTTCGACCCACTTGCCGATGTCCCGCCCGTAAGGCGGATTGCAATATACCCGCTCCCCGCGCCAACTCTGCGCCAATCCGTCAACCTCTTTCGTGAAATATCGGGCGCATTTTGCGTTTTGCGGGGTTGCGCACGGGTCAAGCGTAAAGTCAAACTCCTTGTTTAATTCGTCGAAAAACGCTTGCGGAGTCGCCCACTCTGCCGTGTTACTCGAAAACATTGCCTCGTTAATCATTGCGCCGCGTCCTTCTGTGCTTGTCCGCGTTCGGACACGTCGCAAAATGCGATACATACCCGATACCGTCCACGATCGGGACAAGAGCCGAGCCGCCGTCCTTTATGATGTTTCCGCGCACAACCTCGCCGTCCTTTGTAACGATAAGAGCCGACCCGCGGTAATTCTTTTGATACTCGACTTGTTCCTCATTGCAAGGCATTGATCGCCCGTTTTGCGTCTTTATCCACACAATTTTTGCACCGCAACTTTTACACGTTGTAACCTTCATTTTTTGCGCCTCCTTATAGTAAATCAAATATGGATAGTTGCGACCGAACGGCGGCGAGCCACCTATTGCCCGCCTCGTAATATTCGTCGTCTATCTCAAACCCGATATAATCCCGTTGTAGCCGATACGCCGCAACCGCCGTCGAGCCGCTCCCCGCGAACGGGTCAAGTACCAAATCGCCGCGGCGCGTGTGTTGGTTGATAATGCGCGACAATAGATCGGTCGGCTTTTGGTTTTGGTGTATTTGCTCTTTCCCTGTTACGCGGGCAAATTTCCAAATGTCCTCGTAACGCGGCATATCGGGGTTAAACTTTGCGCGCCCCTTGTTGGCGTATATGATAAACTCGTACCGTTTGCCGTACTGCGCCTCCAAGTCGCCCGCTGTGTGATTGCCTTTGTCCCAAACAATGATATTTTTGACGGTAAAACACCGCTCGACTTGCTGTTTGAAAAAATCCACTTTATCACTTCCGCAAAACATATAAAGCGGGGTGTCGTTTTTCATTACATCGTATAACGGCGGCATAATGTCGATTATTAATTGCGGGTTGTCGTCGTTTTGTATGGTCTTACAAAACTTATGCTCTTTGTCCTTCCGTCGGTGGGTTGCGTATTCGATAAGGTACGGCGGGTCGGTGATAACGCAATCAACGCGTACCCCCCCCGTGCCATTTCCCGTAATCCGTCGCGGCAATCCATTTTGTATATATGGTTACGCTCAATCATTGCCGCCGCCCTGCGCCTCCTCGCGCCTAAAACGCTCCTCTAATTCCGCAACGGAATAATCGGCGCGGAATTGATTAAACGCTCTTTCGTCCATTTGGCGCAATTCCGTCCACAAAGCGGGATAATTTCGCCATAGCGTTTTTAACTCGTGCAAGTTTTTAAGAGGACAACACCAACACGACACACGATCAAAATGCTTATAAAGTCCGCCCCAATCAAAACCGCGATCGTAGCAATATCGCAACGCCATATCCTCGGTTATATTCCACTTTGCGAGCGGATACTCTTTTCGAGGGTCGAGGCGTAATCGCTTTGGCTCGTCCGCCGCTATTCCTATATAATGGATATATGAGTCGCCGAGTCCTTTGCAAAATTTATTGATAACCGCCTCTTTTAACTGCGCTGTACACCAACGAGCAAACATTGTTGCCCAACCATAACCGCGTTGACCTTTTCGTTTTCCTTTTGTTTTTTCGTGTTCAAACATAAGATAATCAAAAGTCTTTTCGGCTTTAAGGTGCGTAATTTTTGGCGCAAACGGATACCTCGCCGCGATGTAAGCCTCTAATTTTTCAAGATGTAAAAGCATTTGAGGAAAATCCTTTCCCGTGTCTGCAAAAACAATATAGTCAATCGCAATGTCGTTTTCTAACATCATAAGCAACATCGCCGTTGAGTCTTTCCCGCCCGATAAGTTTACAATACGTTTCATAACCCTTCTATCGTGTCGCGCGTCAACGCGATCAATGAGTCCGCCGTTACACACCGCTCGCGCGTGTACCCGCTGTTGTGGGTAATGGTTACAATCTCCTCTCCCGTTTCGAGGTCGCGCCAATATTTGGCATTTACAACTCTAATATCCGCCGCCCGCAAAAGCGGCGAAAGGTACTCGGCAACAAACCTTGCTTTACGCGCGCTTTCTTCGTCCGCAATGTTGCCCGCCGCCTCTTCTCGTTCGGTAGTTCCGTAAAGTGCCAACAACGCGGTTTCGTGCGCCGTCAATGGAAGTCCGAGGGTTTGTTTTGCCTCAATGCGTTTTAATTCTTTGTCGGTTTGGTTGATTGTGTTCATTTCGTTACTCCTTGTTTTCGGTTTCTTTGGTGGCGTATTCCCTAATCGCAATACGCACGATGTCGCTTAACGTCAACTCTTTTTCTTTCGCCGCGGCAACAAGTTTCGCGTGCGTTTCCTTCGGGATATAAACGCCAATGCAAATTGTTTCCTTCCCGATCTTGCCGCGTCCGTTACTGTTACGCATACGCAATACCTCCTTTGAAAAATAAAAAAAATAGGCTTGTCCGTTAAGACAAGCCTTCAAGCGTAAAAAAATAGGTTTGCCTTCAACTGACAAACCTATTGTAAATTAACAGTTTGATAAAAAAATTCCGAAAAAGACCGCTCTTTACGTTCAGAGCGGTCCTTTGTACATGAATACGGTAAAACTTTTGCCGAAAGTGTGGTCGGTGCCCACGCGCGTCAGGCCGTGAGCGTCGTAGAACGTGTAGTCGCAGGTGTTGTCCGAGAATAGATAGAATTCCTTCCCGCCGCGCTCGCGGAAGTGCGCGAGCGCCTCGCGGAACAGCGCCCTGCCCGTCCCCCTGCCGCGATGCGCGGGGTCCACGGCGAGCAGCACCAGCTCGCAGCCGCAATCGGGCGCATGCTCCTCTTTCAGGCGCGCACACACGTTCTTGTATATCTCCGTGTCGGAGTCGTACTCCGCCGCGCGCAAGGGGCGTTCGGAAACGGGTACGATGTCGCCGAAGGGCTCTTCCCCCGCCACGCTCACGAACACATACCCCGCCAGCCCGTTATCCGTCGCCGCCACGCGTCCGAACGTGGAGCGGGACACGCTGTCGGAGAGGTACGCCGACACGACGTATTCCGCCAGCTCCTCCGATCTTCGGGGCGGCATCCACGTCATCTCCGTTATGCGCAGCAGTTCGGGAATGTCCGAAGGCAGGACGTCTCTTATAGTCGTCATCGGCCTTCCTCGCAAAAGAATCTGTCTTCCAGCATCAAACAGAGCGTGTGATACACGGGCAGGCACAGCTCCTGCACGAGATACGTCTCGCGCGCGGGGACGCGTATGGCGGCGTCGGCTTTCTTCGCCAGCTCTCCGCCCGTTTCGCCCGTGAGCGACACCAATTTCATGCCCGTCGCCCGCGCGACCGCCGCCGCGCAGAGCACGTCCTCCGAGTTGCCCGACGTGGATATCCCGAAGAACAGGTCGCCCGCGCTTCCCAGAGAATAGAGCTGCTGGGCGAATATTATCTCGCCGCCCCGCTCGACGTCGTTTATCGTGGCGGTGAGCAGGCCGGGATGACTGTTGAGCGCGACCGCGGGCAGACCGCGGCACAGGCGCGCGGCTATGTCCTTGCCGCGCACGGGGTCGGCGGCGACGAGCGCGTCCACGAACGCGCCGTCCGTCTTGCGGGGCAGCTTGAAGCTCTTCATCAGCTCGCCCACCATGTGCTCGGCGTCCGCACAGCTCCCGCCGTTGCCCGCGATGAGCAGTTTGCCGCCCTTTTCGTAGCACTCTTCCATGAGCGCGTACGCGCGCTCTATGTCTTTGAAACAAGGCTCCAACGCGGGGACGCGCGTCACGAGCTCGACTATGTAGTCGGACACGTCCTTTTTCATATGCCCTCCGTTATCTTTTTCACGACGTCGAGCAGGTCGGCGCCGCAGATGTCCGCGTTCGGATCCTCGCCTATGCGCGCCGTTCTGCAACCCGCGTTCTTGCCGCAACCGACGTCGTGATCGCCGTCCCCCACCATCCAGCTCTCCGACAGATCGATGTTGAAACGTCGGGCGGCGGCGAGCAGCATGCCCGGCTTGGGCTTGCGGCAATCGCAGTCCTTTTTCAGTTCCTTTATCTCGCCCGCGAAACCGCTGTCGGGATGATGCGGGCAGTAATATATCGCGTCGACGTACGCGCCCTCTCTGCCGAGCAGCGTTTCCAGCTTCATGTGTATCTCTTCCAGCTGAGCCACGGTCACCTCGCCGCGCGCGATGACGGGCTGGTTGGTCGCCACGATGGCGAGGTACCCGCTGTCGTTTATCATGCGCACGGCCTCCGCCGCGCCCGGAAGGAGCTCGAGGTCGTCTATGTCGCGCAGGAATCCCACGTATTTGTTGAGCGTGCCGTCGCGGTCAAGGAACACGGCGCGCTGACGGCGGGACAGGCACTTGCGTTCCACCAGCCCCGAAAGTATGTCGCGCTCCACGGCGCGGTACCTGTCGGGCGTGCCCATATCGCGCACGTATTCGGGCGAGTCGTAAGCGAAAAGCAGGCCTTCCGAGATGAGCGGTTTGAGCACGTCGCGGTCCAGGTCGCGTTTGACGAGCTCGGTCATCCGCGCGAGTATCCCCGGCGAGAGCATGTGCAGTCCCGCGTTCACCCTGTTGCGATACCACTTGCGCTCGTCCTCTTTGTGCAGCCAGTTGGTCACGCGGCCGTCCGCGTCCGCGAATATCAGGCCGCTGTCGTAAGGATGGCTGTTGGGGTGCGTCAGTATTGTGGCCAGCCCGCCCGCGCGCTTGTGCGCCTCCGCGAACCGAGCGATGTCCACGTCGAATATGATGTCGCCGTTGAGCAGCAGAAAGTCCTCTTTCAGCTCGTCCTTCATCAGATACAGCGCGCCCGCCGTGCCGAGAGGCTCGGTCTCCGTGACGTAGGAGATGTTCGCGCCGAAACGACTGCCGTCCCCGAAGTAGTCGCGTATGACGTCGCCCATGTAACCGACGACCATCGTGATGTCCGTCAGGCCCTGGCGCACGAGCACCTCCGTCTGGCGTTCGAGTATGGGTCTGCCCGCGATGGGGATCATGGGCTTGGGCACTTCGGAGTTGACGCTTGCTATGCGGGTGCCTTTGCCGCCCGCCATTATGACCGTTTTCATCAATGGGTCTCCCTGTTTCTCATGACGTACGTTTCGGGCGTGTAGTGGATGACGCGCGTCCCGCCGTTCTCGAAGCGGAAAGGCACATACATCAGCCCCTCCATGGCGCGCATGACTTCGTCGCGCCTGTCCGCGGGGACGTAGAACACCAGGAAACCGCCGCCGCCCGCGCCCAGCAGTTTGCCGCCCAGCGCGCCCGCCTTGCGCGCGGACGCGTATATCCCGTCTATGGAGTCGGTGGACACCGAGGACGATATGCCGCGCTTGAGCTTCCACGTCTCGTCCAGCAGTCTGCCGAAGTCGTCCAGCGGCACGCTCTTGTCCACCAGCACGTTCTCCGCGACGTCCACCAGCGCGAGCATCTCGCGCAGTTCGGCGGTCTTGTCCCTCATGCTCGAGCGGAGCGTCGCCTGCACGTCCGCGGAAAAACGCGTGAAGCCCGTGAAGAACATCATGAGCGAGTCCTCCAGCGCGCTCTTGCGCTCGGGCGATATGATGACGGGATCGACGGTGTAGCCGTCCGCGTCGAAGTTGATGCGGTTCAGCCCGCCGAACGCCGCCGCGATCTGGTCCTGCCAGCCGCCCGCCTCGCGGCACAGCTCGCGCTCCAGCTTTATGGCGTCGTCCGCCAGACGCTTCTTGTCCGCGTACTTGCCTTTGAGCGCGTAGAACGCGTTCAGCATGCCCACCGCGAACGAGCTGCTCGTGCCCAGGCCCGAACGCGAGGGCAGATCCGCCTCGTACGTCAGGCGCAATTCGTGCATGTCCAGCATGGCCATGGCGTTGCGCACCGCGGGGTGCTCGATGTCCGCCACGCGGGTCACGCGCTCCGTGCGCGCGTAGCATATCTCGCTGCTGTAATCGAAAAAGGGCGGCAGATGCCGCACGGTGACGTAACAGTATTTATCGAAAGTGGTGGAGAGCACCGCGCCGCCGTTCTCACGGAAAAAATCGGGCAGGTCGGTACCGCCGCCGAAAAAGCTCATTCTGAAAGGGGTCTTGGTTATGATCATCCTCTGTTCTCCTTACCTGCATAATATACCACATGCCGAAAGCGTTGTCAAGACCACGCGCAAGCGGAGGCATATGTGACGGATTCTTTACATATGCGCGCACGGCGGACGCGCGATTTTTCTTGCGCGCGGGCGCGAAATATGCTATCATATGCGGGTAATGTACACGGAGACACGATAATGATTGAAAACGTTTTTTTCGATATGGACGGCACGCTCATCGACTGCGAGGCGGAACGCTTCATCCCCGCTTACGCCGACGCCATACGCCGTAAATTCGCGGGGTACGACAAGGCGGAGGACATAGTCAAAACGGTGTTGCGCTCCCCCGTCTGCATGATATCCAACGACGGCTCGCGCACCAACCGCGAAGCGTTCCTGGAATATGCGGAGAACATGAAGGAGCGCACGGGCATGAGCGCACGCGAGCTGGAAGCGCGCATGATGGAGCTGTACGACCACGAGTACCTCGCGCTCGCGCCCGTCGTGACGAAAAAACCGCTCATGATAAAGGCCGTCGGGGTGCTGAAGAGCAAGGGCTACCGCCTCGTCGTCACCACCAACCCCCTCTTTCCGCTGTGCGCGCTGTTGCGCAGGCTGGAATGGGGCGGGCTCGACGCCTCCGACTTCGAGTTCGTCACGTCCTACGAAACGAGCGGCTACGCCAAGCCCGGCACGGGCTATTACGTCCAGACGCTCGAACGCCTGCGCATGGACCCCGCCCGCACGCTCATCGTGGGCAACGACATGAAAGAGGACGTCGCGTCGGGCAGCCGCGCGGGCATGGAAACATATTTTTTGACGGACTTCCCCATCATGAGCGACGACGAGGTCCGTCCCGACCACGAAGGCGATTCGGCGGCGTTCCTCGCCTTCTGCGAGAGCCTCCCCGCCCTTTAAACGCCGCGCGATGCGGTATCGGGCGGGCGCGTAAAAAGCCTTCGGCGCGATAAAAAAACGCGCCGCCAAGACGCGCACCATGACAACGCGCACCACGACAACGCGCGCCGCCAGCACGAAAGAAAATGCTTTATATAAAAATGCTTTATATATAAAAATGATATCGATATAAGATACAGGGTCGTGGGGACATCCCCGCGACCCTGTGTCGTTTTACTCTTCAGCCGCGCCGTCGTCAGTAGCGATGGGCGCGAACGTCGCGCCGCAGACCTCGGCGAGCGCTTTGGGCGAAACTTCCATCTGCACGCCGCGCCTGCCCCCGCTGACGTATATCGTCGCGAGGTCGACGGCGCTTTCGTCGATGAACGTGCGGAAGCGTTTTTTCATGCCCACGGGACTGCAACCGCCGTGGACGTAGCCCGTCAGCGGTTCCAGCTCCTTCTGTTTGATCATGGCGACCGATTTGACGCCCGCGGCGCGCGCGGCGGCTTTGAGGTCCAGCTCGCGGCACACGGGGACCACGAACACCAGGTGTTCGCCCTTAGCCGACACCGTGACCAGCGTTTTGAACACGTGGTCGCGCGGCTCGCCCAGTGTGTCGGCGACCAGCCCGCCGTCCGTCACGGACGCGTCGTACTCGTGCGGGACGTATGCCGTCTTACGGGCGTCCAGCAAGCGCATGGCGTTGGTCTTTATCATAACTTACGCGTTGGTCGCGGTGGGCGTGGACGGCGTGTAGACGCGCGCCGCCAGCTCCTGATCGAGCATGTACAGGCCCTTGGTGTCGCTGCCGAACAGCTTCATCTTCTTGATGAGGTCGTCGGCGTTCTTCTCTTCCTCGCCCTGCTCCTTGACGAACCAGTCGAGGAACTGCATGGTCTTGTAGTCGCGCTTCTCCATCGCGGCGGTGTAGATCTCCGAGATGAGCGACGTGACGTAACGCTCGTGCGCCAGACCCGCTTCCAGCACGGCGAGGTCGGACTTGTAGCCGCCCTCGGGCGCGTCGATGGCGGTGAACTTGACCGCAACGCCGTTGTCGATGAGGTAAGTGCGCATGGCGAGCGCGTGGTCGCGCTCTTCCTGAGCCTGCACTTCGTACCAGTGCGCGAAGCCGTTCAGCCCGCGATCTGCGAAGTAGTTGGCGTAATCCATGTAAAGATAAGCAGAGTAGAACTCCTTATTCACCTGAGTGTTTACCAGGTCGGATACCTTTTTATCCAGCATATCGAAATGCCTCCTTTTTTCGTTCCGTTTTCGCCTCAATTATATCACCGCTCCGCGAAAAACGCAAGCGTCGGAACGCGGTTTTACCGTCCGCACACCGTCATTCGACGTCTTTGAGCAGGTCGATGAGGGCGGAGGGGTCCTTGCAGACCATGGCGGCGTTGCGTATGCGGCGGATGTCGGGGATGCCCTTGAGATAGAAGGGCAGAAAGCCGCGCAGAGTGGTCACGACGTACCGCTCGCCGAAGTATTCCAGGCCGTACTCCATGTGTTTCATGAACACTTGGAAGCGCGTCAGGCGGCGCTCGCCCGTGAAGATCTGCGGGTTCTCCACCGCGCCGCGGCCTATGGCGACGCCGTAGACGCCCTCCATGCGCTCGGCGATGTTGTCGTCGCGCACGTCGCCGTTTCCCAGCACGGGCACGGACACGGCGGCGGCTATCTTCCTGATCTCGTCCCAGTCCGCCTCGCCCGAATAGAGCTGCTCGCGCGTGCGGCCGTGCACGGTGATGAGGTCGGCTCCCGCCTGCTCCATGGCCTTGGCGAAGTCCACCGCGCCCGACTTGTCCGTTATACCCAGGCGCATCTTGACCGTCACGGGCTTGTCGCCCTTTTTGAGCGCGCGCACTATGGCGGCGGCACGTTCGGGCTCGCCCAGAAGCGCGCTGCCCTCACCGTGGCCGAACACCTTGCGCACGGGGCAGCCCATGTTGACGTCTATTATGTCGAAAGCGCGCACCTCGGGATGATCGAGCGCGCGTTCGAACTGCTCGGGCTCGCGGCCGAAGAGCTGGACGCAGGACGGCTGCTCGTTGGGAGCGATGCGCATGAGCTGCGTGGTCTTTTTGCCGCGGTAGTTCAGCCCCGCCACCGACACCATCTCGGTCACGGCGAGGTCCGCGCCGAAATCGCGGCACAGCCTGCGAAAGGCCACGTCGCTGTATCCGGCGAGGGGCGCGAGCGTCTTGCACCCGCGCCTCAGCAGTTTCTTTATGTCCGTCATGCCTTGTCCGCTCCGACGTCGCTCACCTTGGCGACGCGTCCGGACTTATACCCCTCCACCAGCTCCGCGAGCGCTTTGGAAAGGTCCACTTCCGCGTCCGCGCCCGTGAGAAGGCACCCGCACACGACGCGGAGCAGGTCGTCCGCGCCCGCGGGCGGAGCGTCGTTCACCAGCCCGTCCTTGACGAGCTTGCGCACCGTCTTCTGCGCGCGCAGAAGCGCGGGGAACGACTCGGGTATGCGCGCGAGCTGGGCGTCCAGCCCGCTCGCCTTCTTCTCCACCGCCTTGGCGGCTTCCCAGGCGCGCAGCGCCTCTTCGGGCGAGGTCGCCTTTTCGCTGCCGAAGATGTGGGTGTGGCGGCTGACCAGCTTATGCACCAGCTCGGTGAGCACGTCCGCCCGGGTGAACTCGCCCGTGCGCTCGGCGATGTCCATGTGGAACACCGCCTGCAGCAACAGGTCGCCCGTTTCCTCGCGCAGATTGTCCACGTCGCCGCTGTCTATCGCCTCGCTCAGCTCGTACGCCTCTTCCACCGCGTTGACGCGTATGGACGCGTGCGTCTGCGCCTTGTCCCAGGGGCAGCCGTCCTCCGCGGTCAGACGCTTCATGACGTGCATGAGGTCGCCCACGGAGTACCTCGTTTTGAACAGGCTGTCGTCCCCGGGTACGGTCAGCTCGCCCTCGCCGACGTCGAAGTCCTTGCCGTACAGGTCGCGCAGGCGCGCCTTGACCGCGCCCGCGTCCTCTTTCGTTATGCCGACCACGCGGAGGTCGTAGCGCGTGTCCACGACCGCGTCCCGCAGATCGGCGGCGGTCACCGTGAATACCGAACGCATCAGACGCGCTCCGCTTCGTAGCCCGCGTCCGCCACGGCCTTGACGACGGCCGCGTCGTCGGCGTCGCCCGTCACCTTGGCGGTGCCGCTCTCGAGGTCGACATCCGCTTTGAGCCCGAGGTCTTCCAGCGCCTTCTTCACTCTGCCCACGCAGTGCATGCACATCATGCCCGTTATCTTGAATGTTCTCATGTTACTATCCTCCCCGGGAACGTCCTCCCGTTTTTCGTCTTTTTCGTCGCCGCCCGCGTCCGAAGCGTTTATCGGGCAGGCGGAGTCGCACTCCCGCACTTCCTGCAAGGGCGTTTCGCCCTTGGGCATGAGCTTGCGGGAGCCGCCGTACAGCCGCAGCGAGTTGAGCACCACGCACACCGAGGACAGGCTCATCGCGAGCGAGCCTATCATGGGCGTGATGACGAACCCCAGCGCGGCGAACGCGCCCGCGGCAATGGGTATGCATATCACGTTGTATATGAACGCCCAGAACAGATTTTCCTTTATTATGCGCATGGCCCGACGGGACAGCCGCACGCCGAACGCCACCTTGCCGATGTTGCCGTTCGTCAGCACGAAGTCCGCCGCGTCCATGGCGATGTCCGTGCCGCCGCCCATGGCGAAGCCCACGTCCGCCATGGCCAGCGCGGGAGCGTCGTTGATGCCGTCGCCCACGAACGCCACGACCTCGCCCCGCTCTTTCAACGCGCGCAGACGCTCCGCCTTGTCCTCCGGCCTGAGCGAGTACGCGACTTCGTCTATGCCCAGCTCCCGACGCACGTATTCCGCCGCGCCTTCGCCGTCGCCCGTCAGCATGACGGTCCTGACGCCCATGCGCTTGAGCTCGCTTATCGCCTCTTTCGCGCCCTCGCGCGGGCGGTCGGCCAGCCCCAGAAGGAGCACCGCCCTGCCCTCCGTTTCCGCCACGACGGCGCTGCCGCCCTCGCCGCGTATCGCCTCGATATCCTCCGCGAACGCCGAGAGATCGACGCCGCGGCTCTGCATGAGCGACACCGAACCGATGACGTATCTTCTGCCGCCCGAGCTGCCCGATATGCCGCCGAAGAACTGCGCGAAGTCGCCCGCTTCGGGCGCGGGCAGTCCGCGCTCGTCGGCGTACGCCGTTATCGCCGCGGACACGGGGTGCGAGCTGAGCCGCTCCACCGCGGCCACCTCGGCGAGCCGCGACTCGTCGCCCGCCACGCGCGTGACGCGCGGCCGGCCTTCGGTGACGGTACCCGTCTTGTCGAACGCCACCGTCGTTATCTTGCCCGCGTGTTCGAGCGCGGCCGCGCTCTTGACGAGTATTCCCTCTTTTGCGGCGCGTCCCACGCCCACGGTGATGGCGACGGGAGTCGCCAGCCCGAGCGCGCACGGGCAGGATATGACCAGCACGCTGGCGGCGCGTATGACCGCGACGTCCACGCGCAGTCCGCTCGCGAACAGCCATATGACGAACACCAGCAGCGCGATGCCTATGACGCAGGGCACGAATATGCCGCTTATGCGGTCGGCGAGCCTGCCCACGGGGGCCTTGGACGCGGACGCGTTCTCCACCGCAGTTATTATGCGCGCGAGCGTGGTGTCCTCGCCCACTCTGTCCGCGCGGACGCGGAGGTATCCGCTTTCCAGCGCGCACGAGCCGATGACGGAGTCGTCCGCGGCGACGTCGCGCGGGATGCTCTCGCCCGTTATGGCCGATTCGTTGACGGCGCCCTCGCCCGAGAGCACGGTGCCGTCCGTGGGTATGCTCTCGCCCGCGCGGACGATGAACACGTCGCCCGCCGCAAGCTCCGCGATGGGCACGACCTCTTCCCGCCCGTTACGCTCGACGCGCGCTCGGGAAGGCCGCAGGCCTATCAGCCCGTCTATCGCGGACGTGGTGCGCTTTTTGGAAAGCGCCTCCAGGAACTTGCCCACCGTGACCAGCGTGAGCACCATCGCCGCCGAGTCGAAGTACATGAAGTCGTGAGCCGCCGCCCTGCCCGCGTCGTCCGCCGCCGTGAACGTCATGACCATGCCGACCACGCCCACCGCGAAGGACGCCAGCGAGCCCAGCGACACCAACGTGTCCATGTTGAAGGACAGGTGCCGCAAGCCCTTTGCCGCGCTCACGAAGAACCGCTTGTTGACCACGCCCACGGCTATGGTGAGCGCGCACTGCAAAGCGACGTTTATCTTCGAGCCTATCTCGCCGTGCGGCACGGGCAGCCCCGCCATGCTCCCCATCGCGAGGTACATCACGGGCACCATCAGCACCGCGCTGACGATCAGCCGCACGAGCAGGCGGCGGGCCTCCGCGGCGTGTACCGCGCCCACCGAATGCTCTTCCTTCTTCTCCGCCGCGCCGTAGCCGATGGCCGTCACCGCCGCGATGATCTTCTCGGGCGGGGCGTCGCCGTCCACGGTAAGAGAGGCCGCGAGCAGCGACACCGTCGCGTTCCTCACGCCCTCTACCTTGCGCGCCGCCCTCTCCACCGCCGCGGAGCAGGCTGCGCACGTCATTCCCGTTATGTCGTATATCTTTTTCATGGACTTCCTTCGATAATGATTAAACGGACGTTTAATCTAATTTCCGTATCATTATATAACGTCGTCCACGATCTGTCAAGCGTTTTTCAGTCGTCCTTTTCGTCGCCGCCCGTACGCGAGGACTCCACGGAGCGGAGGTAGGCCTCCGCTCCGCTCTTGCGGGAGAGCGAGAGCGGGTCGTCGTCCACCGTTTCGGACGCGTAAGGCAGGATGAGTTCGGCGGATCTGCGCGCGTTTTCCAACAACACGCCCGCCAGCCCCGCACGACGCTTTCCGTCCGCGCCCACGACTTCCAGGCTGCGGCATATGTTGAGCGATTCCTTTTGCAGATCGTGCACGGGGTCCAGCTCCACCACGCCCGCGTACGCCACGTCCAGCATACGGCTCTCCGCCTTGCGTATCGCCTTGTAGAGGCGCTTGAAGGAGGCCTTGTCGGGCGCCGCGGCGAAGGCCTCGGCGGCCTGGAGCTCCACGCTCAGCGCTCTGGACGCGTACACCATGGGCGAGATGCGCTTACGCGTGAGGAAGAGCACGAGCAGCACGAAGAGCAGCACGACGGACAGTCCCAGCGTTATTATCATGGGGAAAACGGAGGGAGCGGACGCGGCGGGCGTTTCCGTCGCGGCCTCGGAAAGGATGAGGTGGAGCATCATTTATCCTCCTTGACGTGCACGTCTATCTGGTTGAACGGTATCTCGATGCCGTTCTCCTTGAAGGCGGCGAACACGCTCTCGTTCATGTCCCAATACACCGCCCAGTAGTTTTCGTTCTTGACCCACATGCGCGTCACGATGTTGATGCAGCTGTCCTTGAACTCGTGCAGGCGCACGACGGGAGCGGGTTCGTTGAGCGTGAGCGGGTGCGCGTCTATCAGCTCTTTGATGACGTTCTTGGCCTTTTCGATGTCCGTGTCGTAGCTCACCGAGAAAAGCATGTCCACGCGGCGCGTGAGGCGTTCGGAATAGTTGCTTATGGTGTCGTTGATGACGTTGGAGTTCGTCATGACCACCTTTTTGTTGTCGTCGGACACCAGCTCGGTGACGAACAGGCCGATGCTCTTTATCGTACCCGTCACGGAACCGATCTTGACGTAGTCCCCTTCCTTGAAGGGGCGCGTGTAGATGATTATCACGCCGTTCGCGATGTTGGAAAGGCTGTTCTGCAACGCCAGGCCTATGGCGACCAGACCGGCGGAGATGGCGCTCGCGAGCGGCGACAGGTCGATGCCCAGCACGCCCGCCAGTACGAACACCAGCACGAGGTACAGCACGAAGCGGCAGACGGTCACGATGAAGCCCGTGAGCGTCTTGTCCACGCGGCTGCGGAGCATTATCCGCCCTATGGCGTAGCACAGCGCGCGCACGATGAGCACGCCCACGACCAAGACCGCGAGAAAGGTCACTATACGCCATCCGCTGTCCGAGAAGAACGTCAGGACGGCATTCCATATCTGCTGAAGATCCATAGCCCGATTATAACACGTTACGCCGCGTTTGGCAAGACAAAAAACGAACATAACGCAAAAGCGCGGTCATGCGACCGCGCTTTTGCTCCGTATCCTTAAAAATATCCATCCGAGGAGGCCCCTCAGGCCACCATACCCAGCAATGTGTCGCGCACGCCCGGGAAGAACATAATGATCACGCAACCCGCGATCACGACCGCATAGATGATGAAGAGCCACCACTTGCGGAAGGCCAGCTCAAGTCCGGAGAGTGCGAGCGTGAGCAGCGTCGCCCAGTACTTGATGTACTCCAGCACGCCGGTGGAGTCGCCCAGGAAATACTCGCCCGTCGATCCGCCTATCGCGCTGTTGAGCAACGTGATGAACCAGAGTATGACGGTGATGAACGCCAGTATCTGGCCGATCACGTTTACGAACTGGATGATGGGATTATCCCTCTTGAATCCGCCCATTGTCTTATTTTACCTCCCTTTATAGGTTAGATAAAGTATACCACCCGCCGCGGGCCTTGTCAACGTCGGCTCTGCCGCGCGCGCTTTTTTTAATGCAATTCTAATTCGGGCGGCGCGTCGTCCCGTGAGCCGAAAAACAGCGCGCCGTCGCCCCAAAAGGCAAGTCCGCCCCTTTGTCGGGGGCGGACGATATCTTATCAGCCTTCGGCGGCTTCCCCGCCTTCCTCTTCTTCCTCGTACGGCTTTGCCTTGGCGACGCAGACTATCTGTCCCTCGCCCTTGACCTTCATCATGCGCACGCCGCGCGTGTCGCGGGAGATCTTGGATATCTCCTTGGCGCGCATGCGGATGATGGTGCCGTTGTCGGCTATGAGCATGATGTCCTCGTCGGGATCGACCAGCTTGAGGTTGACGAGCTTGCCCGTCTGTTCGTTGAACACGCCCGCCTTGACGCCCTTGCCGCCGCGCGACTGCAGGCGGTATTCGTCGATGTCGGTGCGCTTGCCGTAGCCGTACTGGGACACGGTGAGCACCTCGCAGCCGGGATAGACGACGGTCATGTCCACGACCACCTCGCCCTCGTCCAGACGCATGGAGCGCACGCCCATGGTATCTCTGCCCATCGCGCGCACGTCGTCTTCGGAGAAGCGTATGCACTTGCCGCCCGAGGACGCGATGAGTATCTCGTCGCGGCCGCCCGTGAACTGCACGCTTATCAGCTCGTCGCCCTCCGCCAGCGCGATGGCTATCTTACCGCCCCGACGGATCTTGGTGAACTGGTCGACGGGCGTCTTTTTGATTATGCCGCCCCTGGTCGCCATCATGAGGTTGCCCTGCGTCTGATCCTCGCGCAGGGGTATGACCGCGGTGACGGCCTCGCCCTCGGAGAGCTGGAGCAGGTTGACTATCGCCCTGCCGCGCGTGGTGCGCGCCGCCTCGGGCACTTCGTACGCCTTGATGCAATACACCCTGCCCTTGTTGGTGAAGAACAGCAGGTCGTCGTGCGTGCAGGTGGTGAGCATGGTCTCCACGAAGTCCTCTTCCTTGGGCTTGTGCGCGGTGACGCCCTTGCCGCCCCTGTGCTGCACCTTGTACTCGGCCACGGGCAGGCGCTTGATGTAGCCGAAATGCGTCATGCTTATGACGACGTCCTCGCGGTCGATGAGGTCGCCGATGTCGATCTCGTCGTAGTCGATGCACAGCTCGGTGCGGCGGGGATTGCCGTATCTTTCCTTGATATCCAGCAGCTCGCTCTTGATGATGGCGAGCACTTTCGCGGGATCGGCGAGTATGCTCTTGAGCTCGGCTATCTTCTGTTCCAGCTCGGCGAGCTCGCGGTTGAGCTGCTCGACTTCGAGGGAGGTCAGTCGGGACAGACGCATGTCGAGTATGGCGTTGGTCTGCTTGTCGGAGAGGTAGAACGCGGACATCAGACGCTCGCTGGCCTCGTACCTGTCGCGGCTCGTCTTGATTATCTGCACGACCTCGTCGATGTTGGCGAGCGCCTTGACCAGACCCTGCAATATGTGTTCGCGCTCCTCCGCCTTTTCCAGGTCGAACTTGGTGCGGCGCGTGATGACCTCTTTCTGGTGCTCGAGGTAGTAGACCAGCATCTCTTTGAGGTTGACTATCTTCGGCTCGCCGTGTACGAGCGCGAGGAAGATGATGCCGTCGGACACCTGGAGGTTGGTGTGTTTGTACAGCGTGTTGAGCACGACCTGAGCCTGCGCGTCCCGCTTGATGTCGATGACGATGCGCATGCCGTCGCGGTCGGACTCTTCCTTGACGTCCGCTATGCCCTCGATGCGCTTGTCGTTGACCAGATCGGCGATGGACTTGATGAGCAGCGCCTTGTTGACCTGATAGGGCAGCTCGGTGACGATTATGCGCTGGCGCGCTCCGCCGCGCGCGTTCTCGCCGAACTCCTCGATCTCCGTGCGCGCGCGCATGACCACGCCGCCCTTGCCCGTGCGGTACGCGCAACGGATGTTGGCGCGCCCCATGATCAGGCCGCCCGTGGGATAGTCGGGCGCGGGGATGTACTTCATCAGATCGTCCACCGTTATCTCGGGGTCGTCTATGATGGCGCAAACGCCGTCGATGACCTCGCCCAGGTTATGCGGGGGGATGTTGGTCGCCATGCCCACGGCTATGCCGTCCGAGCCGTTGACCAGCAGATTGGGAAAACGCGCGGGCAGCACGACGGGCTCTTCCAGCGTTTCGTCGAAGTTGCCCTGCCAGTCCACCGTTTCCTTGTCGATGTCGCGCAGCATCTCGCTCGCTATCTTGGAAAGACGCGCCTCGGTGTATCGCATGGCCGCGGCGGGGTCGCCGTCCACCGAACCGAAGTTGCCCTGCCCGTCCACGAGCGGTTCGCGTATGGAGAAGTCCTGCGCCAGACGCACGAGCGCGTCGTACACCGACGAGTCGCCGTGAGGGTGGTACTTGCCCAGCACGTCGCCCACGATACGCGCGCACTTGCGGTAAGGTTTGTCCGAAGTCACGCCCAGCTCGTTCATGGCGTAGAGGATGCGGCGGTGCACGGGCTTGAAGCCGTCGCGCACGTCGGGTATCGCGCGGGAGACGTTGACCGCCATCGCGTATGCGATGAACGACTGTTTCATCTCATCGTCCAGCTTATGGACGAGATATTTCGTATTGTCCGGCACTCTCGGCCGTTCGTCCTTCTTTACTGACACTGTTGCTCCTCCCTTAAACGTCCAGATCCTTGGTCTCGATCAGCTTGGCGTTCTCTTCGATGAACTGCCGCCTCAGCTCGGGCTGGTCGCCCATCAGCGTGGAGAAGATCTCGTCGGCTGCGAAGGCGTCTTCCATGGTTATGCGTATGAGCGTGCGGTGCTCGGGGCTCATGGTGGTTTCCCAGAGCTGGTCCTTGCTCATCTCGCCCAGGCCCTTGTAGCGCTGGACCTCGCAGCCCTTCCTGCCCATCTCGTCCAGCTTGCTCGCGAGCTCTGCGTCCGAGTACGCGTACTCCACGCGCTTGCCCTTGCTTATCTTATAGAGGGGCGGCATCGCGCTGTACACGTGCCCTTTCTCGATGAGCGGACGCATGAAGTTGTAGAAGAACGTGAGCAGCAATATGCGTATGTGCGATCCGTCCACATCGGCATCCGTCATGCATATTATCTTGTCGTAGCGCAGTTTGGACTCGTCGAACTCGTCGCCGATGCCGCAGCCGAACGCCGTTATCATCGCCTTTATCTCGGCGTTTTCCAGCACGCGGTTGAGCCGCGCTTTCTGCACGTTGAGTATCTTGCCGCGCAGCGGGAGTATCGCCTGGAAACGACGGTCTCGGCCCTGCTTCGCGGTGCCGCCAGCGGAGTCGCCCTCGACGATGTATATCTCGGTGTTGGAGGGGTCCTTGTCCGAGCAGTCGGCCAGCTTGCCGGGCAGCGTGGAGCTGCCGAGCACGCCCTTGCGGCGGGTGAGCTCGCGAGCGTTGCGCGCCGCGTCGCGCGCGTGCTGCGCGGTTATGGTCTTGAGCACCAGCTCCTTGGCCTGGGCGGGGTTCTCTTCGAGGTACGTCCCCAGCCCCTCGGTGAGCACTTTGGACACCACGCCGCGCATCTCGCTGTTGCCCAGCTTGGTCTTGGTCTGGCCCTCGAACTGCGGCTCGCGCAGCTTGACGGAGATGACGGCGGTCAGACCCTCGCGCACGTCCTCGCCCGAAAGCTTGTCGTCCTCTTTGAGCATGCCGTTCTTGTGCGCGTAGTCGTTGATTATCTTGGTGAGGGCGTTCTTGAATCCGTCCAGATGCGTGCCGCCCTCCTCGGTGTTTATGTTGTTGGCGTAGGCGTAGATTACCTCGTTGTAGCCGTCATTGTATTGCAGGGCGATCTCCACCTCGTTGTCGGCGTTCTGCTTCTCGATGTACAGCGCCTGCGGGAAGAGCGTTTCCTTGGTGCGGTTGAGGTATTCCACGAAGTCGAGTATGCCGTTGTCGTACCTGAACGTGTCCTCGCGCTCACGACCCGGACGGTCGTCCTTGAGGTGCACGGTGAAGCCCTTGTTGAGGTACGCCACCTCGCGCAGACGGTTGCGTATGGTATCGTAGTTGAACTCCGTGGTCTCGAATATCTCGGGATCGGGCATGAAGGAGACCTTGGTGCCGCGCTTGTCCGTCTTGCCCACCACCGCGAGCGCGCGCATGGGCACGCCGCGATTGAAACGCTGACGGTACAGCTTGCCGTCGCGCGCGACCTCCACGTCCAGCCATTCGGAGAGCGCGTTGACGACGGTCACGCCCACGCCGTGCAGACCGCCCGACACGTTGTAGCCTCCGCCGCCGAACTTGCCGCCCGCGTGCAGATGCGTCATGACGATCTCCACGGCGGACACCTCCACCTGCTTGCCGTTCTTGACGATCTTCTTCATGTCGACGGGTATGCCGCGGCCGTTGTCCGTGACGGACACGCTGCCGTCCGCCGCTATCTCCACGCTGCAGGTATCGCAATACCCCGCCAGCGCTTCGTCCACGGCGTTGTCCACGACCTCCACGATCAGGTGATGCAGACCGCGTTCGTCCGTCGATCCGATATACATTCCGGGGCGTTTGCGGACGGGATCCAGCCCTTCCAGCACCTGGATGTTATCGGCGGTATAACTGCCTTTGACTTTCTCTTCCATTAGACGTTCTCCTTATGCACACATTATAACACATACGCGCAAAAAAATAAAGCATTTTCAAACATTTTTCCGCCGCCGAACGAATTTCCGAAAAGCAAGATGCGCTGTAACGGCTTTAAATGCGCGATGACGCCCTTTTTACCGCTGTTCAATGTAGGGACACGACACTTGCGCGTTGCGCGGCAGAGCGCGGTTTTTCACCCTCGCCCGTTTCCCGCCCGCCATGCCCGACGCGCCCGAAAAGTATTGACAACGGCGTTTCGGTCAAATATAATTATAGGGCGGCGGGAAGCCGCGAACGGGAGGTCGACGCTTTTGCCTTATTGGCTGGAACTTACGATAAAGATAGCGAGCGGACCCGTGATCGGAGCGGTCATCGGGTTCTTCACGAACTGGCTGGCGGTCAAGATGCTTTTCCGGCCGTATCGGCCCAAGTACATCGGCAAGCTGCGTCTGCCGTTCACGCCGGGCATAATCCCCAAGCGCAAGGAAGCGCTGGGACGGGCGCTCGGCAAGGCGGTGGGCACGCAGCTCGTCACGCCCTCGGACATACAGAAGCTGTTCGCGGGCGACGAGATATGCGCGCGCGTGGGCGATATCGCGGCGAACGCGTTGAGCGCGACGGACGACGGACTGTCCGTGCGCGGCGTAGCCGACTCGCTGGGCGGCGAGGGCGGCGCGTCCCGACTGGCCGATCGCGCGACGGACGCCGTCACGGCGGAACTGATGCGGGCGGCGGGCAAGCTCGACCTCCCCGCCCTGCTCGCCGAGCACGCGGGCAAGGCGGTCGCGTCCCGCGGAGGTCTGGGCGGACTGCTCGGACTGCTGGGCGGCGACCGCGTGGCGGCCAAGCTGGCGGAGAGCGCGGGCGAAAGGCTGCGGGACTATCTCGCCGAGCACGGCGAGGAAACGGCAAGGCCCGTAGTGCGCGAAGAGATAGACAAACTGCTGGACACGCCCGTCAAAGGCGCGCTCGAGAGCGCGGGACTGACCAAGGAACGCGTGGCGGAGCTGGCGGCGGGCGCTTACAGGCGGTACGTCGTGGACAAGCTGGCGGACGTCATCGCGGGGTTCGACATCGCGGGGACGGTCGCCGCCAAAGTGCGCGAAATGGACATGAAGGAGTTGGAAGGGCTGTTCATGACGGTGATGAAGCGCGAACTGCGCGCCATCGTCAATCTGGGCGGACTGCTGGGCGCGCTCGTGGGCGCGGTCAACTCGCTCATCATGATATTTCTATGAACGCGGCCGCGCGCCCTATGGCGAGCGCAAGCGCACGCGAAAAGGACGTCGGAAACATCCGACGTCCTTTTTCATTCGGGTGAATTATACTATTAAGTGCAACAGATGAGAAAAAAAGGAGTTCATACAAAT